>Ga0265293_10002919_pt1 | contig 32891 bp, 27 predicted proteins | sample Munlanlewell138R_FD_192505 | JGI IMG/M metagenome (GOLD analysis project Ga0265293, IMG submission 192505) | Leachate microbial communities from a municipal landfill in Southern Ontario, Canada - Leachate well 138R | ecosystem: Engineered > Solid waste > Landfill > Unclassified | place: Canada... | reverse complement strand
GTTTTTCCGCGTAATCGGCGTTGTCAAGCTTAGGACAGCCTATAAGCGTAATTTTACCGCGCATAAATCTTGCGTGTATCTGCGCGTTGGCAAAAGCCGTGCAGTCCGCCGCTATAAGCAGTCTGGCGTTATCGAAAAAAGGCGCGTTTATCGGCACAAGCTGCAACTGGCAAGGCCATTGCCTAAGCTCCGATACGGCTTCATAACGCGCGGCTCCCGCGTGACACGGCGTTTTTCTGTCAAATGTGCTCGGGGATACCGAAGGGCACGCGCAGGGAGAAGGCTTAGGAACTTTTTTAGCCGCCTCCATATTCCGCAAAACCGCCTTCTCGTCAAATTCCTCCGCCTCGCGTTCTTCTATAGTAATAGCGCCGGTGGGGCACTGCGGAAGGCAGTCTCCAAGACCGTCGCAATACGATTCGGACACAAGCTTGGCCTTACCGTCCACCATCTGCAGCGCGCCTTCATGACACGCGTCAACGCACAGCCCGCAGCCGTTGCACTTTTCCTCGTCTATGGAAATAATATTTCTTTTCATTTGTATGTCCTCCTTGTTTTTGCGCTTTTATTATCGTATACTTGACGCAATTAATATGTTGCATATGCAACGTATTGACGGGAGGCAAACAATAGATTACGGGCAAATCGCCAAACTGAATATACCGTTGTTTGACGGGCTGTGCTGCGGCGAGCTTGATAAAATGCTGCATTGCCTTGACGCGCGTATCGCGGTATACGACAAAGGCGCTTATCTTCTGATGGAGGGCGACGTTCTATGCAACATAGGCGTTATTCTTGAGGGACAGGCCGCCGTTTATAAAACGGATGTGCTTGGAAACCGCGTTCTCTTTTCATTTATAAATCCCCCGCAGCTTTTTGCGGAGGCTCTTTTATGCGCGGGTACGTACGAGAGCCCCGTATCGGTTGAAGCTGTAAGCAATACTAAAGCGCTTCTTATACCTTTTCACCGCATAGTACAAAGCTGCGGCAAATGCTGCGTATACCATCACCGGCTTATACGAAACATGCTTAAAATTGTGGCGCAAAAAGCCATTTCCCTAACCAAAAAGCTCGACCATGTATCGCATAAAACAACGCGTCATAAGCTTGCGTCTTACCTTTTGTACGAGGCGTCACGCGGCGGACGGGACCGTTTTTCAATCAGCTTTGACAGGCAGGCGCTCGCGGATTACCTTTGCGTTAACCGCAGCGCTCTCTCGCGGGAGCTTTCGCGAATAAGCGGCGAAGGCATAATAAGCTACCACCGCAGCAGCTTTTTTATACGCGACAAACAAAAGCTTAAACAAATACTGCAAAACGAGCGTTAACGATTAAAATAACGGAGGCTGTATGGATACGGGCATCACTTTTGCAAAAGGGTTTACCGCCGCGGGCGTTGCGTGCGGCATTAAGAAAAAGGGCGGAGCCGATCTTGCCGTTGTGCTTTGCGAGCGAACCGCGGCTGCCGCCGGAATGTTTACTCGGAATATAGTTAAAGGGCATTCTCTTCTTCTTGCGCGCGAAAACGTGCGTAACGGCGTCGCGCGGGCAGTTATTATAAACGCCGGAAACGCTAACGCGTGCATGGGCGAGCGCGGCGAAAGTGACGCGCTTAGAATGGCGGAGCTTACGGCAGAAAAGCTTGGCTGCAAGCCGCGGGATGTGCTTACCGGCTCTACGGGCGTTATTGGCGTGCCTTTGCCGGTAAACCGAATCGAAAAAGCGCTTGCAAATATACAGCTTTCAAAAGAAGGCGGGGACGACGCGGCGCGGGCGATAATGACCACCGACACATACGCAAAGCAGGCGGCTGAAAGTGTTTTTATAGGCGGGCGCGAAGTGCGCGTTGGCGGCATGGCCAAGGGTTCGGGAATGATTCACCCCAATATGGCGACGCTTATAGTTGTTATAACGACGGACGCGGACATTCGCCGCAAAGCGCTCAAAAGCGCTCTTAAAACAGCGGTCGATTGTTCTTTCAACCGCATTACTGTTGACGGCGATATGAGCGTATGCGACCAGGTTTTGATTATGGCGTCCGGATTGGCGGAAAACACGCCTATTGTATATAAAACGCGTAACTTTAAGCTGTTTGCAAACGCGCTGAAAAAGGTATGCGTAAAGCTTGCCAAAATGCTGGCCGCGGACGGCGAGGGCGCCACCAAACTTGTAACCATAAACGTCAAGAACGCGCGCACAGGCAAAGACGCGCAAAAAATAGCGGGAGCTATTGCCAATTCGCCTTTATGCAAAACCGCGGCTTTCGGCAACGACGCGAACTGGGGGCGGCTGCTCTCCGCCGCCGGCCGCAGCGGCGCAAAGTTTAACCCGTCGTCGGTTGATATATTCATAGGCAGCGTGCAGGTATGCAAAAACGGAGGCGGACTTTTGTTTGATGAGAAAGAAGCCCTGCGCGAGCTTAAACAGAAGGAAGTTGTATATACCATTGATTTGAACGACGGGAAAAAATCGCAAACCATGTGGACGTGCGATTTTTCAACCGATTATGTGCGCATTAACGCCGACTACAGGACTTGAAAATTATATTGATAGGAACGCCGGTTGATTGCGCTTCCGTTTCGGCTGAAATTTATCTGCCGGCCGTTTTCTTTCTTTGAGCCAGAGAGTAAAAAAACAGCGCTGCATACACGCTTGCAAATATAAAATAGAAGTCGGCGTTATCAACAATCCAGACAAAAACAATCGAATACCCGGTATCGAACAATAGTGTAATTACAAAAATCAACGGAATTATTAATATGCCAATAATATATTTTATAAGCGAGCGCGGCCGCGAGCCGTCAAAACCGTCTTTGCATACAAAAAATAATAATATGCCTAATATGACGCCGCCTAATATCGTTACCATAAACACATAGTTTGTTTCATAAGATCTGCCGGCGTAATCCTCCGCCATCTCCATGCATATTGCGTATAAGAATATGAAAAGATTAGGCGCCAATACCGTACAAATATTTTTTACCTTGTTCATCATAATGCCTCCATTCCGTATAAATTTACTATGTCTGATATTACCATGTAAATAATATATGTATAATAATATTTTGTCAATAGGACGGTCTTGTATGCCCCGCCGGTTCCCGATAAACCGCACAAAAACGCTCCGCATTTGTTTTGAACTATTCCTAATATGTTTTGCCCCGTAAAACGCGCGAAACAAAGCGTTTCAGTCAATTGACAACATAACTTATATCATGCTACGATGTTTTCAAATTATATGCTTAAAGCGATATATACCCGCAAAATTAAAGGAGTGTGTATAAAGTGGATGATAAAATAATGCTTATTGCGCAGCGTCTTTCGGCGCTTCGGGAAATAATGGGCGTTTCGGCTGCCGATATGGCGCAAACCACCGGCAAAAGCGTGGAAGAATACTTGGAATACGAAGCGGGCAAGCACGATTTCTCTTTTTCGTTTCTTTATTCGGCTGCCGGACGGCTTGGCGCGGATATAATTGACTTGATGACCGGAGAGGCGCCGCGGCTTTCCGTCTGTTCGGTTGTGCGTGCAGGCCAGGGGCTGAAAATGGAGCGCCGCAAAGAATATAAATATGAGCATTTGGCGTACATATTTAAAAACAAAAAAGCCGAACCCTTCCTTGTTACAGTCGAGCCTAACGATGTGGACGCGCAGTCGCACTTAAACTCTCACGAGGGGCACGAATTCAACTACATAATAGAAGGAAGCATGACGCTTTTTATAAACAATCAGCAGCTTTACCTTAACACGGGCGATGCCGTTTACTATGACGCTTTGCACCCTCACGCAATGAAAGCTCGGGGCGGCGTATGCAAATTTATAGCTGTTATAACAAAATAGGGGGATGCTATGAGAATATTTGAAAAGTATGTTAAGGCGGATTACGAATCGTATGACGATTTCAAAGAAAGTTTTAAAATAAACGTACCCGAAAGGTTTAATTTCGCGTATGACGTGCTGGACGCTCTGGCGGCGGAGAAACCGGATAAGCGCGCTCTTGTATGGCTCAACGAAAACGGCGAAAAGCGTGATTTTACTTTTTCGCAGTTAAAGCGGCTGTCGGATAAAGCGGCAAACTATTTTCTTTCGCTGGGCATAAAAAAGGGCGATAAGGTGATGCTTATACTAAAGCGGCACCACGAATTCTGGTACACTATTATGGCGCTGCACAAAATAGGAGCCGTAACCATTCCCGCGACACATCTTCTTACCAAAAAAGATATTGAATACCGCGTAAACGCCGCGGATATTCGTATGATAGTATGCACATCGTCGGGAGAGATATCTTCCAGCATTGACATTGCCGAAAATGTGCCGTCGCTTGAGTTTAAGGCGCTTCTTTACGGCGCGCGGGACGGCTGGCTTGATTATACGGCGGGCGTTGACGCCGCCGATGATTCGCTTTCCGTCAGCGATCTTCCCGATAACGACGATACAATGCTGCTCTATTTTACCTCCGGCACAACGGGGCTTCCAAAGATGGTTATACATTCTTACACATACCCTTTCGGGCATATACCTACCGCGGTTTACTGGCAGAATGTTGACCCCGACGGCCTGCACCTTACGGTATCCGACACGGGCTGGGCAAAATCCGTTTGGGGCAAGCTTTACGGCCAATGGTTCGGCGAAACCGCCGTTTTCGTTTATGACCACGAAAAGTTTGTACCCGCGAATATGCTGGCCGCCATTTGCGACAACAAAGTAACCACTTTCTGCGCCCCGCCTACCATATACCGTTATTTTATAAAAGAAGACCTGACAAAGTTCGATTTTTCGTCTTTAAAATACGCCACGATTGCGGGCGAGCCTTTAAACCCCGAGGTTTTCAGCCAGTTTAAAGCCGCCACGGGGCTTAAGATGATGGAAGGCTTCGGACAAACGGAAACGACACTTTCTGTGGCTAATTATATATTCATGGAGCCGCGCCCCGGTTCTATGGGCAAGCCGTCGCCTTTATTTGACGTTGATATATTAAACGAGTCCGGAGAAACTTGCGGATGGGGCGAGCCCGGCGAGATAGTGATACATACTGCCGACGGTGTTTCACCCGGCATGTTTTCGGGGTACTACCGCGACGAGGCGCTTACCGATTCTGTCTGGCACGACGGTGTTTATCACACCGGCGACGTTGCGTGGAGAGACGAGGACGGCTATTATTGGTACGTCGGGCGAACGGACGACGTTATAAAAAGCTCCGGTTACCGCATAGGGCCTTTTGAGGTGGAAAGCGCTCTTATAGAGCACCCCGCCGTTCTCGAGACTGCCATTACGGGAGTGCCGCATCCCGAACGCGGACAGATTGTTAAAGCCACCGTTGTTCTTGCCAAAGGATACAAGGCGAGCGATGAGCTTGCCCTTGAGCTGCAAGAGCATGTAAAAAGAGTTACAGCGCCGTATAAATACCCGCGCGTTATAGAGTTTGCCGACGAACTCCCAAAGACTATAAGCGGCAAAATACGCCGCGTAGAGCTGCGGGAGCGGGATAAAGAAAAGTAAGCGCAGCGGCTGATTCGCCCGCTGTTTGGTCGGCGAATCGGCCTTTATGTTGATACCACAGTATTTATAATTTCTTCCTCTATGCGTTTTATTTGGCCGCTTTGTTCGCGCTTTAAATGTTCAAGCTTTTTTAGAGCGTCAGAAACCTGATTTTTTACCAGCAAAACGCCTGCGGACGAGCGCGCAATACGCTCCTGTACATGCCATGTGGAGTGTTGCGTATTGATGTCAAAGGTAAAAGAGTGAGTGTGTAAAAAGCCCAGTAAATAAGCGATTTCTTTGATTTTGCGATTTTCAAATTGTACAATCAAATCATGATTTTACTTGTTCATGGGAATCGGTATATCCGGTCGGATTCTGTTCGTGAGAGAACAGGATTGATAACGGGCTTTCATGACAGGACAGGATAGATGTTTTGTGGTTTTGGGACTTGGTGAGAGAATAGGATAGATGTTTTCGGATTTATCAGGGTTGTGTGGACAAGGTAGATGTAGACATAAACACACACCTATATTGTAGAGATAAACAGGAATTTAACGAGGTGATTGTATGAAAGTCTTACTTTTTCTTGCTAAAGGATTTGAGACAATGGAATTCAGCGTTTTCGTAGACGTGCTTGGCTGGGCAAGGCATGATTATCATTATGATATTGACGTGATAACATGCGGATTTACAAAAACGGTTATCAGCACATTTAATGTCCCTGTCCTAGTGGATCGGCTGATTGATGATATTTGTGTTGATGATTACGATGCGTTGGCAATCCCCGGAGGATTTGAAGCTTTCGGGTTTTATGAAGAAGCTTATGATGAAAATTTTTTGAATCTCATCCGTGGATTTAATGAAAAGCGCAAAACGATTGCAACTATCTGCGTTGCCGCATTGGCGCTCGGAAAAAGCGGCATTTTGAAGGGCAGAAACGGAACGACGTATCACTTGCAAGGGGGACACCGTCAAAAACAATTAGCCCAGTTTGGCGTGAATGTGTTGGATAGTCCCATTGTGGTCGATGATAATGTAATTACTTCATACTGCCCTGAAACCGCTTCGGGCGTTGCTTTCAAGCTGCTAGAGAAACTCACCTCTGTTGAGCAAATGGAAATAGTAAAAGAAGCGATGGGTTTCTGCTAAATTCAGATTTGCCTGTGAGGTTAAACGCAAAAGTGAGCAAGGCTCCCTCCGCCATTAAACAAGCGTAGAGTGCCTTGCTCGTTTTCTATCTTATTCATTCACATCCACCGTCGCGCCAAACTTAAATTCTACAGTGAATTTATCCTCGGAGATGGTGACCGTTTCAATCAGCCGGCGGACAAGAGATTTGTTGTATTCAGCGATGGCGGTGGGCTGCTCCTTCAGGAAAGCGCCCATGTCGGCAATCCGATTTTTCAACTCGTCGCGGTTGACGTTTTCAACCATCAGCATTTTCTTTTCTTCGCGTAGTCGGTAAATTTCATTGTCGACTTTCTCATAATCCGCGTTTGAAGTGGCGATTTTCAAAAGCTCCGCCTTAAAACGCCGCAGCAGCCTTTGCGCCTTATCAATATTTACGGCTGCTTTTAAATTCTATTATCCTCGTGAAATTTTCGCCTTTCTCGACATCGCCACCACTAACGTCAATCGCTTGAAACAAAACAGTTCCTTCATCTGTTTCCCCGACAAAATACAAGATATATAAATACGGAGACCCGTCTTTTTTAAGTTCTATTCCGACACGACTTCCTTCTCGAAGGATATATGACCATATCATATCGGTTTTTTCTGTCTCGGAACCTCCCTCAATCCTTTTAATGTAGCACTTTCCTGATCCGCCAAAATAAATATACTCTTTGTAATCCAGCTGCGAGTAATCTATGATGTAGTTCGGATCATGCTGGCAGTTATCTGAAGTTACCCCTCCGGTAGCAACAGTTAAGACATATTCCCACTCGCCCGTAAAATCAATGGTTTCGCCAGTCAATGGATTAATCAATACTATTGCAGTATCTTGAATAGAAGGTTCTTCCCTCTCCAATATATAGCCCATTCCCATATCTGATCCTCCTATATAGATAGGTATAGTTTCAGATACCTTATTATTAAATGTGGGATATGGCGGTTTACTATCAGCGGATGGTATCTGTTGATTTACTTTTGGAATAAGCAGTGTGAGAACTGCAATTATAAAAACGAAACCAGCGGCAATTTCCAGATACTTTTTGACATTATGTCTAGAAGTTGATTTGGTATTACCAATTACGTTAAATCCTAATTTGTCCATCACATACTGATACGTTTTCTCAATTTCCATATCGGATGCAACATAATTATCTGTGTTGATGCTGCTAATAATATCAATAATATCGTAGTTGTAATTCGTCATCTCGAAACACCTCTTTCTTTCAGCATAGCTTTTAGACGTAATTTACCTTGATAAATTCTGTTTTTGACTTGCTTTTCGTCTAGCCCCATATACTCAACAATTTCCTTGTTAGTTTGGATTAAAAAGAACTTCCTAATAAATATCTCTCTGTTAGGCTCTGTCATATCGTCAATTAAGTATTGTATGAGTACAGCGTCGTATTTACTTTCAACAATTTCAGCTATATTTATATCTGATTGCATTTCTGATTCCTCAAGCGGAATTACCCTCCGTTCCTTTACTAATTTTCTGTACCTATCAATGGCTATATTTCGCGAGATACATGCGACAAAACCTTTAAGCGTTCCCTTGCATGAAGATATTTGTTTTGAATGACGCCAGACTGAAACGAAAGTATCTGCAATACATTCCTCAATATCTAAAGGGTACGCAATCAGTATCCGACCTACAATTGATCCGACTAACCCGCGATATCTTTTTATTAATTCATGCAGCCCTTCTTGAGAATTGCTCTCCAGAAGCGCTATTATTGCAGCATCACTCAAATTTAATCCTCGCTTTCTGCATGATGCTCTTTTTAATTGCCTTTCACCTCTTAATACGAACAAACAATCAAAAAGTCTTACGGAATTCAAATCTTTTTTATAATAAGACCTTTAACCGTTACTATTTTATAATATATCAACGCCATTTTTCATATTGCCCGTTGTGTTTACATAAATAGTCTTTTTTTCTCTCGCTAATAAGACACTTCAGACCCCACTGAATATGACAATACCATAAAAATAATTTATTAAAAAAAATAAAATTGATGTTATATTTTGCAGCAGCTAAAGTGTCTATATATGGCGTGATATGCTTTTAAATAAAGTATAGGTAAATTTAAACTCCCTCTTCCTCCGGCAGCATACCTTTATATAACAAATATGTGACAAGCTTTTATGCGGCGCATTTTAAACGGCTCAATGCTTGCGCGAAAATAACAGAACCGAAGGCTCCGCGCTTTTGCCGCTATCCGTTGGGGAAAAGCTCGTCCATTCTGTCTGAAGACAGTTTGAAAAAATCTTTCAGATGCTTTTTGACATTTTGGGTGCGGACTTCAAGAAAGCCTCTTAATTCCTTCACATCGCTTTTCCACCGGGTTACCGATCTTGGCCATCCCCATTTCCTTATGTGTTTCTCCATCTCCGGCTCCATCTCGGCCGTCATCTCGTCGAACAGCGCGAGCAGCTTATCTTTTGTATAAATGTTGTTCAGCACATAAGCGTAACGCTCTATAAACGCTTCCTTCCAGCCCGGATTTTGCAAAAGGGCGCATTGGATATCCATATTTGTTATATAACCGTGAGCGGTGAGAACGCCTTTCGGGTCAAAAAATCGGCGTAATAAGCTTCTGTTGCTGTCAAACATGCAATGGTCGAAATCGAATAAAACAAACCTCCACTTAAAGGAATAGTCAACGGCGCGGCTGTATTTTTGATTGAACATATCGGAGTTGCAGAAAAAAGTTTCCGCTATAAGATAGTCCATGGCGGCTTGAGCGTCAACCTTCTTGCAAAACTCCGCGAAATTATCTTCATTCGCCATGTTATAAGAGCGGGCAAACGAACGCACGGCCAATATTTCGTCCGCCGTGCCGTCAAGCGCGTCTTTATTCCATCTTATGCGTTCAATGTTATCGCTTATGGTATTATAGCGGTAAGCATAGTAAGCCGCGTTCTGATTTTCGCGCAAATCGTACAAACCGAAATACTGTCCGTTCACATACAGCACAACAAGCCTGTACTCGGCATAATCCACATCCATCTCGCGGCTTGCCATATGACAGAAAGCATCGCGCACACGGGCGAATTCTTTGTCCTGTCCGGAGCTTCTCAGCGTTAAAGACTCGAACGTGACATACGGAAAATCCTTAAAAAAAGGGTACGTTACGCTGCTTTGTCCGTAGCCGCCCCGCAAATAAAGCTTTAAGGATTTTTGCGCGTGTTTTAAAGTGCCCGAGCCGGAGGCGCGCATACCGGCGGGGAACGCGACACCAAGCGTACCGTCGCTTTCGTAAAACTCTATGTAACCTTCTTGCTCGTTTCTGTCTTTCCTCTCAGTTACGTTGTAAGCCTTGGAAAAATCACGCGGGTTTGCAGACAGGCAGACGACGGGTACGGTGTACTTTTCGTCAAAAATATAAGTCGCAACCATCATTTCGCTTTTCAGGCTGTTTTCCGCGTAGGAGACCGCTTTAACCACGGCGGTGTTATTAAGTTTGACAGGTCCGGTATACAAGTTTGACGACCGGGTTGGTTTAGACCCGTCAAGCGTATAGTAAATTTTCGCCTCAGGCGTGCCGCATTTCATTTCCAGCATCACCGTGCCTTGCGCATATCCGCCCGGTCTTGAGAACATGGGCTTTTGGGCGTATGATGAAATCTCATCTTTATTCGCGTCTCCCGGAGTGGGCGTCTGAAAAAAAACGCGTGCTCCCGAATAATCACCGGATGCACGCCCGCTTGTCACATCGGGTCGCAAAACGCCCGTTTCAAAAACGTCCAGCGTGTTCCCTTCGGGCGAGGAGAGCATAAGCAGCTCCCCCGTGTACGTAACGCCAAGCTTGGCTATATTATGTTTGCCGCTTTGCACGGAAGGCTTGCTTGAAGCGTAAATAACCGCGTATCCTCCCGCGGGCACGGTTACGTCGGGCACCTTCCATTTATAAGGGTTATTGTCATTATCGCTTAAGTAATATCCTTTAAGGCTTATGTCGCCGTCTCCGCCGTTGGCAATTTCAATCCAGTCAAGCTTGCCGGACTTGGCATATGAAACAGCGGAAACTTCGTTTATCCAAATACCGTCGCCGTCAAGCGCGGCTACATTAAAAATATCCTCAAACCCTTTTGTCGTGTTTTGCTGCCCCGGAGTAGGCTGAGCGAAATAAACCCACTTCTCAATATCGTCGGCGGCTCTGCCGTAAGAAACATTGTCAATCAAGGTATCCGGCAAGACCGTAATCTCGTATTCCATATCGCGAAGGTTTGTAAGCATCAATTCTTTATCGTTTTTTGACAGTACAAAGCTTGTGTGCAATTCGCTTTTTGATATTTTTTTGTTTTTACCGGACAAAAACACCACCAAATATTCGCCGGGTTCTATTTCCACATTGGGGAAACGCCATTTCGCGGGGCTGCTTTTGTTGTCTGAAATAGCGTAATCGGCAAGGCTTATTGTTTGCGCCGAAGCGTTATAAAGCTCCGCCCAGGCTGTTCTGTCCCCATCCCCGTCTATCCTCGAATATTTATTGCCTATTAAAAACTCGTTTATACGGATATCTCCCAATGTTGACACAACGCTGTATTCAAGAGATTCGACCCCGTTCTCACCGTTAGGCTCGCCCGGCGTAGGCAAGCCGAAATACACAAATCCGCCTTGCGCGTTTCGCCCCATAGAGAATGATTCGGGAGGCGTATCCCGCCATTGAATCTTATCTTCCAAAGCGCCCGCCGGATTTATAAGCCAGAGCCCTTTTTCCTGTTTGTTCAGCCTGAAATTGGTGTGCAGCTCCCCGTCGATAATGTCTTTGCCCGATAGAAAAACAATAATATATTCCTCCGGAGCCAGCGTAACGTCCGGAAACCGCCATTTTGCGCTGTTTGACGGATTATCGGTAATAAAGTAACCGTCTAACGATACCGGCTCGTCGGACACGTTGCAGATTTCCGCCCAGCCCGATTTATCGCCGCTTGAATCCGCTATGCTGTCCGTATTGTCAACCATCAGTTCATTTATCCGCACCGCGCCCAAAGGAGCGGACTGAATTATATCCTCAAGGTCGTCCATACCAAATTCTCCGTTGTTTTCACCGGGAGACGGGCGGGAATAATAGCAATAACCACCGTCTTTGTTTCTGCCCCAGCTTACATCGGCGGGAAGCGGCGGTACTTTCAGTTCCTGTATAAGGCTGCCCTCGGGGCTTGTAAGTATTAAAGTTTCTCCCAAGCTTGATACCTTAAAACCTGTGCATATGCTGTTTTCCTCAATATCTTCATGGCTTTTCGGCGACGCGTATACAACTATATAACCGCCGGCTTCTATGGTAATATTGGGGAACTTCCACATAAAAGGCCTGTTTATGTTATCGGATAAACCATAACCTTTAAGGGAAATTGCATGTGAAGCCCCGTTATATATCTCTATCCAGTCCGGCGTTCCCAAATTCTCGTCAATAAGCGAATAAGCGTTTTTTGACACAACCTCATTTATATAAAGCCCGCCGTTTCCGTCCGGCGAGAATGTCTCTTTGTTATCGCATCCAAGCGATAGAAAACACATTATTATAATAAAAGCCGCCAGAATTTTTTTAGTCATCCCTTACCCCTTTACGCGTATCCGTATCTAACTAATTACGTGCTATTGTATCATATTTTTCACAAATGTAAATCAACAAACTTTTAATAAATACTGAAACTTTTAGTATTCTCAAGGCTCAAGCCATTCCGGTACGGGAATAATTCCGCCGGCCGGAGCGTGAAAACTTGAACCCGCCGCTTAAAATTAAAATTAAATGGCATAGCGGATTAAGGCGGAGCCTTAAGCCCCGCCTTGCGCTAATTAATCTTTTTAAAAGCCGGCTTGCCGTCTTTCATATACATACGCACCTTATCTTTTATGCTTATATCGCCCTTAAGTATCTCTTCCGAAAGCTGGTCTTCCACTATCTGCTGTATCATGCGGCGCAAAGGCCTCGCCCCGTAATTTTCGTCGAACCCTTCGCGCGCGAGATGGTCTACGGTATCGTCTTCATATTCCAAATGTATACCGCGATCCGAAAGCCTTTTTATAACATTGCCAAGCATAAGCCGGACAATTTCGCGCGTATGCTCCTCGCTTAACTTGTGGAACACAATTATATCGTCGAGCCGGTTTATAAACTCGGGGCGAAACGCTTTTTTAAGCTCGTCAAGTATCCCCTGCTTCATCCGCTCGTAGCCCCTATCGCCGTTCGCCGCCGCGAAGCCTATTTTTTTTACGTCAATGCCGCCGGCGCCCAGATTTGACGTCATAATAATCACGCAGTTTTTAAAATCCACAAGACGCCCTTTGGAATCCGTAAGCCTCCCGTCCTCGAGTATCTGAAGCATTATGTTGAACACGTCGGGATGCGCTTTTTCTATCTCGTCCAAAAGCAGCACCGAATACGGGTGCCGTCTTATTTTCTCGGTAAGCTGCCCGCCCTCGTCAAAACCGACATATCCGGGAGGCGAGCCTATAAGTTTGGAAACCGCGTGCTTTTCCATGTATTCCGACATGTCTAGCCTTATAAGGGCGTCCTCGTCCCCGAACAGCGCCTCGGCCAGCGCGCGCGAGAGCTCCGTTTTCCCCACGCCCGTCGGCCCTAAAAAGATGAACGAACCCACGGGACGTTTTGGATCTTTAAGCCCCGCTCTTGAGCGCCTTATTGCCTTTGAAACGGCGGTGCATGCCTCGTCCTGCCCTATCACCCTTTTGTGCAGCGTTCCTTCCAACTCAAGCAGCCTTTCCGCCTCGTCTTCGGTGAGCTTTACAACCGGTATTTTTGTCCACTTGGACACTATCTCGGCAATTTCAATCTCGCTTACGTTAGCCTCGCGCTGGCTTGTATCATACTGCCAGACCTTTTTCATTTCGGCTATCTGCTGCTCCACCCTTTTTTCCTCGTCGCGCAGCTCCGCCGCTTTTTCGAATTTTTGGAGAGTTATAGCCTGCTCTTTCTCCTTGCGAAGCTGTTCCTGTACGTCTTCCAGATTTTTAATATCCGGAGGCGCGGTATACAGACTAAGCCGCACCTTAGACGCGGCCTCGTCCATCAAATCAATAGCCTTATCCGGCAGGAACCTGTCCATTATATACCTCGCGGAAAGCTCCACGGCGGCTTTTAGCGCTTCGTCCGTTATTTTAACCTTGTGATGCGCTTCGTACCTGTCCCTAAGACCCTTTAGTATCTCCACCGTCTCTTCAGGAGTAGGCTCGCCCACCGTTACCGGCTGAAAACGCCTTTCAAGCGCCGCGTCCTTTTCAATATGCTTTCTGTAATCGTCAAATGTCGTCGCGCCTACGACCTGTATCTCTCCTCTGGCCAGCGCCGGTTTTAATATGCCGGCCGCGTCCATGGCGCCCTCGGCAGCCCCCGCGCCGACGATAGTGTGTATCTCGTCAATAAAAAGTATCACATTGCGCGAACCTTTTATATCCGATAGCGCTTCTTTAAGCCTGTCCTCAAACTCTCCCCTGTATTTGGTGCCCGCTATCATGCCCGCCAAATCAAGCGACACCACGCGTTTGTCTCTAAGCAGCTCCGGCACGTTGCCGTCCGCTATGCGCTGCGCCAAGCCCTCCGCTATCGCCGATTTGCCTACCCCCGGTTCTCCGACAAGAACGGGGTTGTTTTTTGTCCGGCGGGACAATATCTGCGTTATGCGCTCAATCTCCTGCGCGCGTCCTATCACCGGGTCAAGTTCCCCGTCTCTTGCGGCCACTGTCAAATCACGCCCGAATTTATCAAGCTTGGGGGTTTTTTTGCTCTGGCCGCCGCTTTGCTCCCCCTGCGCGGCTCCTTCTCCCGTAACATTATGTATGCCGCTTTCTATTTCATTAAAATCCGCGCCCAGGTTGTTTAGTATCTTAAACGCCACGCCTTCCCTTTCGCTTATAAGCGCCTTTAAAATATGCTCGGTACCAACATAGTTTTGCCCGAACTGCTTTGAGAAAGCCACCGACAGCTCGAGTATTTTTTTTGAGCGCGGCGTATAACCAAAGCCTTGCGTAAAAACATAATCACCGTGGCCTATAAGCTCGAGCACATTTTGCGTAACCGAGCTTTCGGTTACGCCTGACATGCCAAGAAGATTGGCAGCGGCGCCGTCCTTCTCGCATATAAGCCCAAGCAGCAGATGCTCGGTTCCAACGTAATTATGCCCGAGCTCCCGCGCTTTTCTTTCGGCGTGGTTCAAAGCGCTTTTCGCGCCTTCCGTAAACTTTGCGAAGAAATCCATATGTTAAATCCTTTCCTGCTTACGCAAATATATCTCTTAGCATATCCGCCCGCACTATATCGCGCTCCTGCGGCTTTAGCCGGCCGCTTAAACTCGCGATAGTCGCCGGACGCGTGTCCATCATTATCTTGTAGAGCCGGCCGCTAGTAAACCCCGAAACTATGCCTAGCGACACACCGAGCGCCGTGTCCGATATCAGTTTCTGCGCTTCGCCGTCGCTTATTCTGCGGGCATGTTTTAAAAGGCCTACAGCGCGCCATACGCGATCTTCCAGCATAACCCCCAGCGTGGAGAAAAGCTCTTTTCTCGTACCGCGCTCAAAGTCTATCACTTTTTTCGCGGTGGACGAGAGCCTTGACAATATTTCGTTTTCGGTGACTCCAAGCGTTATCTGATTTGATATCTGGTAGAACGCTCCCGAAGCGGCGCTGCCTTCGCCGAAAGCGCCGCGCACCGTCATGCCCACTTTGCCGACAAGCGCGGATATGCGCTGCATACCCTTTGCCGCCGTTAAAGCGGGCAAATGCATCATAAGCGAAGCCCTCAAGCCCGTACCGACGTTGGTAGGGCAGCTTGATAAAAACCCGAGTTTTTCGTCAAACGCGTAATTAACGCCTCCGCCGAGCATATTGTCGAGCTTGTCCGCCAAATCATACGTTTTATTAAGCGATAAGCCCGAGCCTAAGCTTTGCAGCCGGTAATGGTCTTCCTCCATTATCATAACGCTTACGCTTTTATCTTTATTGCATAGTATGCCGCCGTTTTTGCCCGCCGCTAGCTCCGCGCTTATTATATGCCCCTCAATAAGCACCCTGCGGTCAAGCTCCGTCAAATCGGCGATATGCGTATACTCAAATTCGGGCGAAACCAAAAGGCTGCTTTTCGCGCCCTCATGCACTTTGTTTATATCCTCCGGCAAGCTGATACGAGAAGGAAAAGGAACGTCGCTTATGTTTCTCGCAAGCCTAACGCGCGTTGAAACAACAACGTCGCATTCCGGCGCATCGTCTTTAAACCACCGCATCTATTTCCCCTCCTTCTCAAGAAACGCTATCTCGTCCCTAAGACGCGCCGCCTCTTCAAAATTCTCTACAGCCACCGCTTCACGCAGCTTTTGTTTTAATTCGTCCGTTTTGTTCCGCTCCGGCCGCTCTTCCGTTCCGGCGGCGGCATTAACAACGTCTCCCGGTCTTTTTCCCGTATGTACGGTGTTTATATGCACTCCCTTTAAAACCGGCTGAATGCTCGATTCGAATACCTTATAACAAGCGGCGCACCCCAGTTTTCCGGTTTTCTTAAAACCCGCAAGCGTTGTGCCGCAATATTCGCACTTAATATCCTGCGCGTCTTCCCCGTCGTAAAATGCGCTTAAAAAGTCGTTGAACGAAAGCCACGGCATAACGGCGACGCTCTTCTTTTTAATCGCGCACTGGGCGCAAAGGTGCAGCGTCTGCATCTGCCCGTTTACAAAGCTTGTCATATGCACGCTTGCGGTATTTTTAAGACAATTATCACACAGCATTATTATTCTTCCTCTCTGCTAAGCAGCACTATCACAAACTGCTTTAATATACCCGCCCTTATGTTATCCTTAAGCATCGCCGGACTTGTAAGCGCCTTATCGGACACCGCGGCGCCCATAAGAGCGCTTTCGTTTTTAGTTACCGCGCCGCTTTCCTCAAGCCTGCATATGATATCCAGCGCGTCCCTTTCGGATATCCTCTCTCCTATGCGCGTTGTCATCAAACGGTAAAGATGATTGGAGTCGTCTATGCTAAGGCGCAAAACACGTATGTAGCCTCCCCCGCCGCGGCGGCTTTCTATTATATATCCCTTGTCCGGCGTGAACCGGGTAGCCAGCACATAGTTTATCTGCGACGGAGCGCAATTAAAATGCTGCGCGAGCTCGTTGCGCTGCAGCTCTATTCTGCCTTCGTATTCGCTCATAAGCTCCTTTATAAAATTTTCTATAGTATCGCTGAGTATAGACATCGGGCTAAACCTTTCCTTTGACTATCTTTGACCTTTAGTGATATTATACATTTAACAATATAAAAAAGCAAGCGCGTACGCCGTTTTTTTTACACGTCTTTTTACGCCTTGCCAAAAATAAAACAGGCCTGCGCCGCGGCGGCTGCAGGCTTTTGTAACACAATTAAATTTTACGCTATTTTACGGAAAGAGGTGTGATGATGCAGCATGAATACATTGTATTCCCCTATTTATTCCCCTTTGCTCTATTATGCGGCTTACAAAGCATCTGGCAATTATCAATGTCAGTTGCGCCGCCCTTGCTCCATGCCGCAACATGGTCTGCGTCCATGTCTTTATAATCCCAGACTTTGTTTTTGTTTGAATCATGCCCAATGGCGCAATACGGACAATTAGAAATACCTTTGCTTTTCGCTTCGACAGTTTGTTGTTTATAAACAATTTGCTTTATAGCATCGTCAAAAATGCGTATTTCCAGCAATCTGGTATCGGTTTCGCCTCCGAGTATATACTCAAAAACGCCGCGCCGATTTTTTACATACAAGTCCCCATACAATTTTTGAACCTTTTCAGAAACATTAGCCGGGTCATACGCCTGCTTATGATGCTCCTCGTAGAGCCGCCCCCATTCCAGACCGCGCATTTCTTTTTCTACATCGCGGAATACGGCTGATACCCAATCTATTACAGTGTTAAAATAATTTTTCAATTCTTCTATATCATTATTTTTTCGATGTGCCGCCATATATCCTTCCGCATCCTGCTTTTTAGATGCCGCCACCCAACACAGCGCAGTCGCCAAAAACTCCTGCCTTTTCACCTTGCCCGAAATATAAGCGCTCCACTTTTGTATATTCGCGTTAAGAGAATTGCTGAACTCCGCTTTTGCCAGCGTTACAAATGGTCCCGAATATATTGCGTTAAGTATTTCTTGTTTGTTCAGCGGAATACCGGCTATATTAATTGTCTTGAACCATTCTTTAATTTCGCTTTCTTTACCCCTGCAGTGGTAGACTAAAAGCGGACTGTCCATTATTTTGTCCTGCTTATCGGCAGGCAAAGACCTGAATAACTGCTCATTCTTGTTCTCATCCAGTATGGCAAACTTGCCCGTGGTGAAACGCCCTACTGAAGTGATCCGCTGTTGTCCATCCAATACCTCAAACCTATTATCGTCAACCTCGTTAAAGTAAATAAGCCCCAGAGGGTAACCGTTAAGCAGCGAATGTATCACGGCAGCCTCTCTCTTTTCTTCGGCATAAATATAATTTCGCTGGTATTCCGGCTGAATCGTAAGTTTGCCGGATAAGCCAAACAATCCTTTGCCCTCCAGCTCATTGTAAACAAAGCCATCTACAACCTCACGGACTGTGTATTCTTTTTTTGTAGCGATCATTTCACTGCTCCTCTCTTGAGCATAATAAGTATTCTCCCATAAGTTCGAATGCCATTAATCACTGTGCAACCGCCTCTATCTTCATTATGCTGTTTATACTTTAATTTTCTTAAAATCTTTTTAGGAGCAGAAGCACGTGTGTTGCCGCTGGCTTGCCATACAATTTCAAACTGTTCCGGACAGTATTTGTCTAGAAAACTAATCGGTACCCCCATAACGCCATCGTAGTCAGAAGGAATAGCATCGGTAAATGGTACCTCAATCGCATCGTAATTATCATATTTATCATAAGCAGCTTTGCCTTTAATCTCCTTATGCCTGCTGAATTTAAGGTTGTCCGCCATTGTCATAAGCGGCAAAATCTGATGACGGCGTCCGTGATCTATGTTGGAGAACCAAACTGAAGATACATTTTTCATATTTACACCGTTTACTACCTTGTCAACATCGTCAGGGTTTTTTGTTTCAAACCACAAGCCGCCAGCCCATTCCGTCCGTCCCGACCATATCTTGTTGTCTTTGATTAGCGGAAAGACTTCTTTGTATGTAACACAATTCTTGTTTCCAATAATAATAAACTGTTTTTCAGCCTCAATAATCCATGCCAAAAACTCGCGAAAAAGCGAAAAAGGCGGATTAGTTATTATTATATCGGCTTCATCGCGCAGCTTTATTACTTCGTCGCTTCTAAAGTCACCATCACCTAAAAGATAATCCCATTTTAAGTCTTCAATATTAATTCTGCCGTCACTGTTTGTGTCTTCACTATCCAGTACGAAAATTTTACCATGTGTCATGGTTTTATCCACGTCAAAATTCGGAGCATTTTTTTCAAACATTGTAAGCTGATATCCGTATTTATATGTTTTGCTTTCAGGCGCGTAGCTAGTGGATATTAGTTTTTTTAATCCGTAATCTTGAAAATGAAGCGCAAAAAACTTAGTAAAATTACTCCACTCCGGATCGTCGCAGGGACAAAGTATTGTCCTGCCCCGAAAAACATTTGGGTCATATTCCAAGTACGCCTGTACTTCGCGTTCGATATCGCTCCATTGCGTATAAAACTCATCATTTTTTGCATTCTTTGCCTGAGATAAATTGCTGTTCGCCATATATAGCCCCCACCGTTTAGAAAATGTATTTAAAAAAGCATCTATATTTGTAAAGGAAAAACGCGGTTTAATACATCCATAATATACCGTTGTTAAATGATGATGTCAACCTTCAAGGCGACGCGTAACAAGAGCTTCTTATTGCGGTATTTCCGCGCCCGCGCCGGTTTGGAGCTGTTCCATATACGCGTTCGAGCCCGCAAATATGGCCTTGGCGCATTGGAGCTGGTAGCTTTCGGTTTGCAGCAGGCGTTCTTCCCTCTCGTTTGATAAAAAGCCGCATTCCACAATTACGCACGGGCATTCTCCGCTTTTTAGTATAAAGTAACTTTCTCCTTTGTGAACCCTCGGACGGGGCGGGTTTAAAGCGGAATTTAGCTCCCTTTGAATAAGCTTAGCGAGCGTTTCGCCCTCGTCCGATTCGGAGAAATAAAACACCTGCGGTCCATGCACCGCCGGGTCTCCAAATTTGTTCATATGCACTGAAATTACCATATCCGCTTTTGATTCGCTTATTATATCGCGCCGCCTCGCCATATCGGCATTCTTTGTTTCCGCAAGCGCGCCGCCGTCGCCGCGCGTCATTACAACGCCGTATCCGGCTTTGCGAAATTGTATTTTAAGCAGCTTTGACACCGAAAGGTTTAAGCCGTCTTCCTTAACGCCCGTAACCCTCCCTACCGCGCCGCCGTCAAAACCGCCGTGCCCCGCGTCTATAACAACAACAGGCTTTTGCCCGTTAAAAGCCGTTTGGACTGCCGGCTCCGCTTTAAACAAACCGGTTATTATTCCGGCAATAATAAGAAGGATAATACAACACGCAGCACGTTTCATTCACAATCCTCCGCTGTTATATTATCTTATTTTTTTGCGGACACCAAAATTACTTGAATTTAAAACAACATTTTGGACGCGTTCGCGTTAAGCCTTAAGGGCTGCGCGCATGGCGCGCTAAAAGAAGCCGCGCAGCCTATCATAGCCGCGTTATCGGTGCAGTATTTGTTTTCGGGCAGAAACAGCTTTATGTTTTTCTCGCGGGCGCGCCGCGAAAATTCCGTCCGCAGCGCCGCGTTCGCCGAAACGCCTCCCGCCACGCCTACGCGGTTTATGCCTTCGCGCGAGGCGGCTTTGAAGGTGTTGTCGGCAAGGTACGAAATCGCTTCCCTCTGAAAGCTTGCGGCAATATCCGCTTTGTCGTACTTTTCCCCTCTTTGCTCCAAATTGTGCATGTGGTTTATTACGGCTGTTTTTAAACCGCTGAATGTAAAATCAAGGTGGGATTCACCCTTAAAGCCGCGCGGATAAGCGTAAATAGCGTTGCCTTTTTCGGCGAGCCGCTCAAGCTTCGGTCCTCCCGGATAGCCAAGCCCGAGCGCGCGGGCGGTTTTGTCAAACGCCTCGCCGACGGCATCGTCACGCGTTTTGGCAATAAGGCGGTATTTGCCGTAATCCTCCACAACCGCTATGTGGGAATGACCGCCCGACACCACAAGGCACAGAAAAGGCGGCTCCAATCCGGCATTAGAAAGATACAGCGAGCATATATGCCCTTCTATGTGATGAACGGGTATAAGCGGCAGTTGTAAATAATATGCCAGCGCCTTAGCGTACGCAACTCCGGCGAGCAGCGCCCCCACAAGGCCGGGACCGTCCGTTACGGCTATAGCGTCGAGCGAATCAAAGCCTATACCCGCCTCGTCAAGCGCCCGGTTCACTATAAAGGGCAGCTTTAATATGTGATTTCGCGAAGCAATCTCGGGAACGACCCCGCCGTATTTTTCGTGCTCCTTTTGCGTGAACACTGCGCTGCTCAGCACTTTCCGTCCCGATGTGACCGCGGCCGCGGTTTCGTCGCACGATGTTTCAACGGCAAGTATAAGAGCGTCCATATGCTTATACCGTTCCTTTTCCGGCTTTCTTTTTGTTTATGTAAACGACGGTCGCCGCCGCCGCGTTCAAAACCGCGAACAGCGACGCAAACAGTGTAAGTATGCTCAAAACAAGGTCGTAAAAAAACCGCTGCGGCACCATCATTATCAAAACATCCGTTTTCGGGTTTAAAATCCATAAATCGTTGGTAAAAAATATATGATGGAATGTCGTCCAAAAGGTCGGAAAGTCAAGCGCCGCCCATAAGCCCGCGGCTCCAACCAGCGCGAGAAACGCGCCGGATACGGAAAGGAACGAACGGCACAGCAAAGGCAACGCGTATTTTCTTTTAAGCGCGACGGCGCATACAATCAAAATAACGGCCGTTATCAGCCCATACATACGCACGGCTTTTGCCGAAAGGTAAAGGCCGCGGACATCAACCATGTGTTCCTTCTCGCGCTCCCCGAACACTTCCCTCACGCCGCCGCCTATATAGGCTTTCATATCAAGGCTTTCGGCTTCGCCTCGGGTGTACGAAATAAGCCTTTGCGTCACATCGGTTAAATCCCGTTCCGTCATGCCGGCGGATTGCGCGGTGTCAAGCTTTTCGTATTCGTCTTTGTAGAAGTTCTCATTAAGAGCATACGCCTCGACGCTTATTATAATAAGCGCCGTCAGTAAAAAAACGGACGCCGCCGCGCAGGCGAAAACAGCCGCGGCGCCTTTTAATCTGCTCACGTCCGCCACCGAAGCGCGTTTAATATGCGTGAAATTTTCAGCTTAAGCAATCCTTCCTTGTATAAAATTATCATTATAAATATTTCTTAAACTTCCTGCGAAAAAGAACCGTGAAAACTACGCAGCCGGGCAATATGGTAAACATTGAGATATAAAAAGCCCAGCCAACGCCTATATACTCGAGTATGCCTGAGGCAAGCAGTATAGGACCGGCTATCCAGCACGCTATACGCAGCATTTTGTCGGCGTCTTCCTTCATCTCTTTAGGGTAATTGTTGTTAAACGCGGGGCCTTTGCCTGTGATTGCGGAAAACAGCGCGAAAGCGCCTATCGCTATTGTTATTATAGTCATCATGCTATCGAAATCCGACATTCTTCTTTCCTCATCTTCTGCTTATTATTTCGCCGTCCGGCGTGTCTTTTATCGTATATCCAAGCGCGGATATACTGTCTCTGTATGCGTCGGCCTGCGCGAAATCGCGCTCCGCCCTGGCTTCCTTCCGTTTTCTTGCGAGCTCTAATATTTCCTCGGGAACACTATCGTCCTCCGGCGCGAATCCTAACACGTCAAGCAGCTTATCAAACGCTTTAAGCGCTTTTACGGCGTCTTTTGCGTCCGCGCCGTTTTCAAACTCGATATTTATGTCCCTGATGAACTCGAATATCGCCCCTAACGCTTCCGCGGTGTTCAAATCGTCGTCCATAGCCTGTTTGAAACGTTCCGTAAGCAAGCCGATAAGCCCTTCCGCCTTAGTATCGGACACATTGCCCGACGCGGAAATGTGCTTTAAATTATGCCGGAAATTTTTTATGCGCGCCATCGCGGACGCCGCCTGAGCAATAAGCTCCTCCGAAAAATTAATGGGGCTTCTGTAATGAGCGGAAAGCATAAACAGCCGAACCACTTTTAAATCGTATTTTTGGGATATGTCGCGAACGGTAAAGAAATTGCCTTTCGACTTTGACATCTTCTCGTTGTCTACATTTATGTATCCGTTGTGCATCCAATATTTTGCGAAGGGCTTTCCGGTGGCGGCCTCGGACTGAGCGGCCTCGTTCTCGTGATGCGGAAATATAAGGTCCTGTCCGCCCGCGTGAATGTCTATCGTTTCGCCTAAGTATTTCATGCTCATGGCGCTGCATTCTATATGCCACCCCGGCCGACCTTTTCCCCATGGACTGTCCCAGCTGTACTCACCCGGTTTCGCCGCCTTCCACAAGGCGAAATCGCCGGGGTTCTTCTTTTGCTCAAAAACGTCCGCGCGCGCTCCCGCGAGCAGCTCATCCATAGACTGCCCCGAGAGATTCCCGTATCCCGGGAAGCTTCGCACGTCAAAATAAACGTCTCCGCCGGACTGATACGCGTGCCCATTTTTGATTATCGTTTCTATAAGCGATATTATCTCGGCCATATGCCGCGTCGCGCGGGGGTGAACGGTTGCGGGTTTTATTCCAAGCGCCCGCGCGTCTTTGTAATATTCCTCAATAAACCTTTCGCCAAGAGAGCAAAGCGTTACTTTTTCTCTTTCCGCGCGCGCTATCATTTTATCATCGACATCGGTAAAGTTTTGTACGAAAGTAACGTTATAGCCGATATATTCAAAATAACGCCGCAAGGTATCAAAAATAATAAACGGCCGCGCGTTGCCTATATGAAAGTAATCGTACACAGTGGGGCCGCACACGTAAATCGTAACTTTTCCGGCCTCCGCGGGCACAAATTCTTCCTTTGTTTTTGTCATGGTATTATACAGTTTCAATTAAGCACCTCTCTTAACCGCACCATTATAATATATGTGCCAACAGCCGTCAACGAAACGAAGGGCCGTCCCCTACAATACTATCGCCTGCCCAGCTTCGCCCCTGCCTGAAACCGCAATTCTAACCGCTGAACTCTTAGGATAGGAATTAACATTGTCCGGCTATAAGTACCTACTTTGCTAACTTACAGCGCTTAAATAATGATGCTCGGCGCATTACAAAAAAAGCGCCATCTAAGACGCTCTTTTTTCGTGCTTATTATGGCGCTGCGGACACCACATCGGAATAATTGCTGTATACCTTATTGCCGTTTACCTTCACGTATGCCCGAACCTTGTAATAGTATGTTGTTCCGGTTGTCAACCCTGTATTAGTATAATTTCTTGCCGCAGTCGATTTTATAAGGGTATACACTCCGTCCTCAGAAGCGGATCGCCATACCTCGTATCCGCTGCATTTGGGAACGCTGCCCCACGATATCTTAATTTTACTAGCGCCGCCGCGTGCCGCTTTTATACTGCCAACATCCTTAAATGCAGGTTTTACACTTTTAACAGGGGAAAATTCGCTGTATACTCGAGTATTTCCAACCTTCACATACGCTCGGACTTTATAAAAATATGTTACAAACGGCGTGAGCAAAGTATTTTTATACGATGTACCCGTTGTAGATTTAATAAGCGAATAAGTACCGTCGGCGGAAGTTGAACGCCATATTTCATAGCCGCTTCTGCCTTTAACTTTTCCCCATGATATTTTGGCGGCTGTAGGGCTATATGCGGACGCCGACATACTCGAAACACCCGACAATGCGGGCGAAGCACTCGCAAGCTTGGTAAATTCGCCGTATACCCGCGTGCCGCCTACCGTACGGTATGCTCTAACCTTATAGTAATATGTTTTTGGGTTTCCCGTAACGGACGGCGTCAGACCGGTATTTTTAAATGTAGTGCCGCTTGTGGTTTTTATAAGCGCAAATCCGCTTTCAGGTGATGTGGATCGCCATATTTCATAACCGCTGCGCCCCGGTACTTTGCTCCATGATATTTTTACAGCCGTCGGATTGTATGCGGACGCAGAAACTTTTGATATATTTGATAATACCGGCGTGGCGGACATAACTGTGGAGTAATTGCCATACAGCTTTGTTTTACCTGATTTCTTGTATGCCCTTACCTGATAATAATATTTAGTACCGGTCTTTAAGCCTGTATTTTTATAGCTTTTTGAAGCGGTCGTTTTGACTAGGCTATATTTGCCGTTTACTGACGTTGAGCGGTACACCTGATACCCGCTCGCGCCGGGTACGGCTTTCCATGAAAGTTTAACGCTGCTGTAGCCGACTGCCGATATCGATGCGGCGGGAGTCGTCACATAAGTGGCAGCTTTAGCGGTTGTTGACGCTGCTCCGTATACCCGTGCAGTGCCGGATAATTTATATGCCCGAACAATATAGTAATATGTCTTTCCTTCCGCAGCCGCCGAATCGGTATATGAATTTGATTTTGTCTCTATTAAAGCCGTATATGGACCATTGGGCGATGTGGCCCGGCTAATCTGATATCCGGCCGCCCCTGAAACCGCGCTCCAGCTGACTTTGTTGCCTCCGAAACCCGCGGCCGCCTTCACGGAAGAAACAGTCCTCATCTCTTGGACGTTTGCCACCGACACGGCTTCATTGCCCAGACAATCCCTTGAGTATACCGTATATTTACCATAGCCGTTTGCCGTAAACGATCCGTTGAACTCTGTGCCGCCGCTTGAAAAATAAGCCGCGTTTTGTTCGCCTCTAGCCCATTTCGTTACTTCTACTCCTGCGATGTCGGACGCGTTGGCTTTTATAGTAATACTAGTCTCACTGTCAACAAAGCACTGCAACGCGGCAGCCGGCCCCGTGCGGTCAATTACAAGCGCCGCGTTCTTGGAATTTGATGCCGCCGCGGCTGATGTGTTTATTAAAGGCGTTGCTGAAGCATCAAGCGACACCGAGGGTTCAATTGCGGTATCTTCCGAAGAATTCGCGACATTGTTAGTGTCGGCAGCCGACCCGCTTTTTGATATCTCGTAATTGCCTGCTTGTGTAAGCGAGCTGGCAAACGCAATTTTGGTTCCGTCTTTAACCAAAGTAGCTTCCGTAGATTTTGCTCCTACAATAATAGTGCCATCAGTAATTACAATAGGACCGCCGCTCGACACTGGCATCACTTCCGTAACGCCCACCCAGCGATAATCCGTATAACTGACCGAATAATCGTCACTGTCTATATTGACGGTATCGTTGACAATGTATTTTACAAGATAAATACCCGGTTTGCTCGTATCGATATCACCGCCGGCGACAGTAATCTTTTCGTTTATATTTTCGCCGGTGTAAGCATTGGCTGCCGATACGCCCTCCATCTCATCAAACAAATCTCCGACTAAAACCGAAGTGTTTTCTGTCCCCGAAACCGACAGCATCGGCTTCACCGTGATAACACTGTCTGTTAAATAATTTCCAAATTCTACGGATTTGGTATATTTAGAAGAGTCAATTTCAATACCACGGCCGTTACCGTTATCCAGCCATAAGGTGAAACGGTGTAAACAATATTGTCCGGCACGCACAGTGGGAGGAATTATAGCTGTGCAGGAATATTTCCCGTTGCCTTGGTTTGCCAGTTTTACATTAATACGATCCGGATTAATAACCTGGCTGGATGTTTGCATATACTCGAAAAGCGTTGACATCGATTTAATTTTAGTTTCATATTTTGGATTAACGTTAGCAGTTACAGTAATTGATTGCCCTGCCGTAAGCTCTCGTGTCGATATTGAATATGAAGTAATCTTAGGCGGCGACAAAGCGGTTGCTGATGGATTTTTGACCCTAAGCCTGTTTTCTCCGCACGAATTTATCAGCCCAGTACAATACATGTAAGTTTTTTCTCCCGAATATGCCGTCAAACAAACTTCGGCATAATACAGGCCACTTAACATGTCAGGAGGTACTGTAAAGCTGCCGGAAAAGGTATCTATTTTGCCGGAAACCGGGTAACATATTATTTCGTAACGATCGTTCCAAAATGAGTCTGGGTCGTTAAGAGTAATTTTAGCGGAATATATACCGTTTGGATGAGCGCCTGTAACAGTATATTTTACCGTATTTCCCACTTTAGCAGTTGTAGCGCTTAACTTAAGATTCGTTATTAAGGGGACTCCGGGGCTCGGGGGTTCTATATAATCGCTGACAAGCGTAAATGATAAATCTTCAAAAGGATTATAATACTCGTTATAATACCCATTTTTGTCTGTTAGCAATACACGGCTTAACCAATATGTGCCGCCCATATGCTCGTCTAATACAAAGCTACCTTGCAAGCCCCCATTGCATAACGTGTCAAGCCTAAGTGTAAAATAATCATAGCTTACTACAGTCCCCGGTTCTCTGCAACTAAATGATACGACACATCTGGCGAAATCGAAACCGCTTTCCAGCTCCGTCGCCTCAACGGTTACAATAAGCGTTTCTCCCCGGCTAAATGAGGTTTTGTTTATTGATATGCCCGTCATAACCGGCGGTGTTGTATCATCCGCGGCAAATGATACGGGCAAACATGCAATAACCAACAATAATATTATTATTAGAACAAATAAGCTTTTCTTCATATTAAATACCGCCTTTTATACCCTGTTAATATTCCCCAGTCGTATTGTATCACAAATGTATATAAAATCAATATGCGGTATATTTTAATTTATTATTTTAGTAATATCTACTCCGCTCCTTTATATGTCTGCCATGCCCGAAAGCCGCCCGCCAAATCGTACACCTCGCCGACGCCGGAGTTTATCAGTATCTGGGACGCCGCCACGCTCCTGTTGCCCGAAGCGCAATATACAAGAATCTTTCCGTATCCCGCAATCTCGCCCAATCTCTCTTTAAGCTCCGTATGCGGTATAAGCACGGCGCCGTCTATATGCCCGCTTTCGTATTCGTACTTGGCGCGCACATCAAGCAGCAGATAATCGCCCGTCATCGCGGCCTTAAAACCGGCGGCGTCAACGCTGTGGTATATCCCCTCCGCCTCATATGCTAAAACCACGAGAACTCCGGTTTGCTTTTTGCCGTCGGCGCCCACTTCTATGAGGTACTCGCCTTCCGCCGCCGCTTTTATTTCCGCTTCCGCCTCGCCGACGCCCTGCGCCGCCGCGTCAAAATCCGGCAGCGAGATATTTAAGCTCCCGTCGGCGCTAAATATAAGCTTTACCGTTTCCCCGCGGAATACATGCAGCCGTGAAAGTTCTTTCCCAAAATGTATAATGCGCGTACCTTTCTCCAAAACTCCGTCCGGCCGCCGCTGCGTATCCGCGCTGCAGCCGGCAAGCAGCAGCGCCGCCAATATAACCGTTATAATCTTTTTCACTTTTTTTGCTCCTTTGTTTTGTATTTATAATACCCTTTCCGATGGTTTTGCAAATAACCGCCGTCTATTTTGCCGTAACCAAAAAACCCGCCGCGGAGGTTTTAAGCGGCGGGCAAACAGCTTTATTGTTAATCCTTCTTTATACGCTTGCGGCGCAGGAACGGAGGTATATCAAGCTCGCCGTTTAAATCCGCGAAACCCGAAACCCTTTGTTTTTCCGGCATAACGGGTATAAAATCGTCGTCTTCCTGCATATGGTCAAATTTTATTTCTTCTTTAACGGCCGCCGCCGCCGCGGCTCTAAGTTTTCCGTCTCTGTCAAAGCCGGTGGCAATAACCGTTATATGCACCTCGTCCTCGAGGCTATCGTCGGTATCCGCGCCAAAGAAAATGTTGGCCTCCGGGTCCGCCGCCTGGCGGATAAGGTTCGCCGCCTCCTCAATTTCGAGCAGGCTCATTGTCGGGTCTCCGGTTACGTTATAGAGAATACCTCTCGCGCCCTCTATGCTTGTTTCAAGCAGCGGGCTTTGTATAGCCTGTTTAGCGGCGTCCATGGTTTTGTTGTCGCCGTAGCCTACGCCTATGCCCATGTGCGCCACTCCGCGCTCCATCAATACCGTTCTTACGTCCGCAAAATCAAGGTTTACAAGCGCGGGTTTTACTATAAGGTCCGTTATGCCCTGAATGCCCTGGCGAAGAACGTCGTCCGCAACCCTGAAAGCCTCGAGCATCGAAGTTCCTTTGCCAATAACCGTAAGCAGCTTATCGTTTGGTATTGTAACAATTGAATCCACGCAGGACGCGAGTATCTCATGCCCTTCTTTAGCGCGGGTAAGCCGCTGGCCGCCTTCGAACATAAACGGCAAAGTAACCACCGCTACCGTAAGTATGTTCTTCTGGCGGGCTATTTCGGCTATAACCGGAGCCGCGCCCGTACCCGTTCCGCCGCCAAGTCCTGCGGCGATATAGATAAGATTGGCGCCCTCTATTACAGACGCAATCTCCTCTATGCTTTCCTCCGCCGCGCGCTTGCCTATAATCGGGTCTCCACCCACGCCAAGCCCGCAGGTTAATTTCTCGCCTATTTGTATTTTATTTTTAGCTTTAGATAAAAGCAACGCCTGCTTGTCCGTATTTACGGAAAAAAACTCCGCTCCGGCAATACCGTGGTCGATCATGCGGTTAACCGCGTTGTTTCCGGCACCGCCAACGCCTATAACCTTTATTTTCGCAATGGTGTCCTGCCCGATATCAATTTCCAGTGGCATAATTACCCCCTTTTATGCAAAACGCTAATCAAACATTTTTGTGGAAAGCCGCTCTAACATAGCCATTCCGCTCTTCCGGCTGATAATGATTCCGGCGTCAAATACGTAATCAAGAAGCGCCAAAGCCGTATAGCAGCTGGGCGTCGAGAGCTGGGGCGCCTCGATGCCCGGTATGCGGACCTGCCTTTTTAAATGCTTTTGCAGCGTCTCCTTTACGCCCTTTATCATAGATAAGCCGCCGCCCGAAAGAAAAATACGCGTTCTTCGGGCAATATCCAGCGGGCTTTGCTCAAGCGCGGCGCAAATCAGCATACACAGATGTTCGACGCGCGCGTCAATAATTTCTGATACAAGAGAATGCGCAAAGCGTTCAAGCTTTCCCGTTTTATGCTTCGCATAGTCGTAAAGCTTTGCGCCCGAACTTTCCAAGCCGAAAGAATATCTCTTTTTTATCTGCTCCGCCATATCTAAAGGCATATTCAGCACTATAGATAAGTCGTTTGATATATGCATACCGCCTGCGTATATGGTCTTATTATATACAATTGCGTCACCATAGACAACAGTAACATTTGTGTCATAATACCCGATATTTAAAAGCACGGCGCTTAAATCACGCTCTTCCGCCGGAACAAGAAACATGCTCTCGGCTAAAATATCGGGAAGAAAAGCGCTGATTTTAACGCCCAGCCTTAAGAACACTTCCGAAACGTCTTCTATGTATTCGTTGCTGGCAAAAACCATAGACACCATACCGGTAAGTTCGTTTGCCGCCGCTCCCTCCGCGTCTATATAATAATTGCCGTCGCCCAGAACAAAATAAACAGGAGTGCTGTTTATAACACAGTAACGGCTGTCGTCATAGTCTTTTTCCGCGTCCCCTATAAGCATCTCTATATGCGTATCGGCAACCCGGCCTGTTTCTACCGCCACGCAGCCCTCCCGGCACACCACTTTGCAAAAAGCGCCGGGGACGCCCACAAAAGCTTCCTTTATCCTTTTGCGCGCTCTTTTTTCGGCAAACTCAATTGCCTTGGCAACCGCTTCCTCAACATTTGACGGGCTTTGCCACTGTCCGTTTTTTATGCCCTCGTATTTGGCCTCGCCTGCGCCGAGCACTTCAAAGCGCCCTGCAGAGCGTTTACGTCCTATAACGCACATTACTTTGGACGTGCCGAACTCGATGGCTGCAGTTACGTTTCTCATAGCCCGCGGAGTAACCCCTCGTATTTTAAGTGAAAACAATATACTTTTGTGTCTATAATAACATGTTTATAACAGATGACAATAATTTTTAAATCATTTTACCCGATGATACGCATATTTAGCGGTGCTCACATCAAGTATTCCCTCCTCTATTCCTTTTTCCCGAAGCGACGCCAGCGACGCTTTTATCCATTTCATCTTTTCATCAAGGCGCGTATCGTCCCCAAGCTCTATTTTCATGCCTCCCCGCAAATCAACGGCCACGCTTGCCGCCAGAGAAATATCTATGCCTTGCGCGTAAAGCCCGTTTTCTTCAAGCGCGCTGATAACGCGCGATAAAACGTCAAGCTTGAACGTATCCGATGTTCCAAGCCGCTTCCCAACCTCAGCCGCGTCGGCAGGCACGCCCGTTATAAGAGTATACTCTATATCCTGCGGCATCACCTTTACCTCTAAAAGCCAGCCCTCTTTATCAATAATAAGCAGCACGCCCTGCTTTTCTATACATGCCGCGCGCAGCCTTTCTTCTATCGTTATTACCACCTTATCGGGGTATTCAATCTCTACCGATAACGGTTTTATAAAAGGCTCTTGCGACAGCCTGTCCAACACCGCCCGCCGATCAAGCAGAAAAACGCTTTCGCCGTACTCTATGTGCGATATGCCGGCTATATCTTCGGCTTTTTTTGTCACGCAGCCTATAACGGCTATCTCCCGCACCTTTAAAGTCTCATACGCCGCGAAAGCCGCCGCGCCTAAAAACACCAGCGCCGCCAATATTTTTAGTATCCTTTTACCCACCCTCTATTTCCTCTCTTGTTATATTCGCCCCAAGCAGAGACAGTTCCGCGTCAAATGTTTCATAGCCCCTGTCTATTATTTTCGCCTGGTCGATAACCGTTTTGCCCTCGGCGCAAAGCCCCGCTAAAACAAGCGCCGCGCCCCCGCGCAAATCCATAGCTTTAACTTCCGTGCCGTGCAGCTTCTCCACGCCCTTTATAACCGCGACGTTGTTTTTTATTACAATGTTTGCTCCCATTCTTTGCAGCTCCGCCACATGCTTGAACCTGTTGTCAAACACATTCTCCACTATTATGCTTGTGCCGCGCGATATGGCCGCCGCGCTGCACATTTGCGCCTGCATGTCCGTTGGAAACCCCGGATACGGCCCTGTTTCTATAAGATGCATCTCCCGCAGCCGTTCCTGTCCGGTTATCGTTAACGCGTCGCCGTATATTTCTATTTTCGCGCCCGCCTCGCGCAGTTTGGCGGATATAGCGAAAAGATGCTCCGGCACTATATTTTTAAGCGTTATGCTTCCTTTTGTCACCACGGCGGCGACCATGAACGTTCCCGCCACTATTCTATCCGGCATACAGGTATAAGTAAAACCGCCCAAGCTGTTTTTGCCTTCTATAAAAATAGTGCTTGTTCCGGCGCCGTTGACGTTTCCGCCCATACGGTTTATAACGCTTTGCAGCTCAACTATCTCCGGCTCCCTCGCGGCGTTTCGTATTACGGATTTGCCCGGAGCCATCGCCGCCGCCATCATCAGGTTCTCCGTCGCGCCGACGCTCGGGTAATCAAGGTGTACGTCGCCGCCCTTTAACCTGCGCCCCTCGCACATTATATGCCCTCCGGCTTCGGTTACGTTTACGCCTAAGTTCTTAAGCCCCCTCAAGTGCAAATCTATAGGCCTGTTGCCAATCTCGCAGCCTCCCGGATAAGTAAAGCGCGCCATGCGAAAACGCGCCATAATAGGCCCCATCATAAATATTGACGAACGTATCTCTTTTGCCAGGCTGTCGGGCATCTCCCAGCGCTGCGCGCGCCGCGTATCAATCAGCAGCCTGTCTTTTTCGAATGATACCGTAGCGCCTATGTGTTCCAAAATAGACAGCATATTGTACACATCTGAAATGGCCGGCCAGTTGTATACAATAACCGGTTCTTCCGTGAGCAGCGCCGCGGCAAAAATAGGAAGCGCGACATTTTTAGCGCCTTGCACGTTTACCTCGCCATTCAAACTCGCACCGCCGTTTATTATCAGTCTCGCCATTTCGGCCCCCTCGCATATCTACTCTCACATATTTATAATATGCCGGATGGTTTAACTTGTGCGGTTTGCGATACCTGTCCGCGAGTGGGGCGCGCGGCGGCTTTTTAAGGTTCGGCCTGCCGCCAATCGTCCGCGGAATATACTTTCACGCTTTGTTTGTCTGCCTTGAGATGTTAAGCAGCACGCCTATGCCGCCCATAAACA
>Ga0265293_10002918_pt1 | contig 32893 bp, 26 predicted proteins | sample Munlanlewell138R_FD_192505 | JGI IMG/M metagenome (GOLD analysis project Ga0265293, IMG submission 192505) | Leachate microbial communities from a municipal landfill in Southern Ontario, Canada - Leachate well 138R | ecosystem: Engineered > Solid waste > Landfill > Unclassified | place: Canada... | reverse complement strand
AATTAAAAATTAAGGATTAAGAAAGAAAATACTTAATATTTAATTCAAAAAAGTTGATAAAGTCTTTCAGATAATCCTTAACTCTTAAATAAAACATGGGGGTGTAGCTCAGTTGGGAGAGCACCTGCCTTGCAAGCAGGGGGTCAAGAGTTCGAATCTCTTCATCTCCACCACTATGACCTAGTTAGTTTTTTACGAACTAAAATAGGGTCAGGGCTATTAGAAAAACTGAAAAGATGTGGGCTTGTAGCTCAGGTGGTTAGAGCGCACGCCTGATAAGCGTGAGGTCGGTGGTTCGAGTCCACCCAGGCCCACCACTATGACCTAACTCAATTTATAAAATAAATTGTAGGTGGGTCAAAATAATCTCAGAAGACAAAAACTGAGAATTGTACCTTGAAAACTACACAGCGTAACAAATGGTTTTAAAACCAAAAAACAATGAGACTCAGAAACTATGTTTCTGAGGACAACAATTACATCAAATCTAAGATTTGGGTAATTGCAAGAACTGGTCAAGATACTAAGAGCATAGGGTGAATGCCTTGGCACTAGGAGCCGAAGAAGGACGGGATAAGCACCGAAATGCTACGGGGAGTCGCAAGTAGACCACGATCCGTAGATATCCGAATGGGGAAACCCACCTAAGGAGAACCTTAGGTATCATCTACTGAATTCATAGGTAGATAGAAGGCAAACCAGGGGAACTGAAACATCTAAGTACCCTGAGGAAGAGAAAGAAAAATCGATTCCCTGAGTAGCGGCGAGCGAACGGGGAAGAGCCCAAACCAGTGAAGGTAACTTTACTGGGGTTGCGGACCGGCATAACGGTAGGAAAGTTTTGTAGTAGAAGAGGTCTGGAAAGACCCACCATAGACGGTGACAGTCCAGTATACGAAACAAAGCCTCCGCCAGCCGAGATCCAGAGTACCACGAGACACGAGAAACCTTGTGGGAAGCAGGGGGGACCACCCCCCAAGGCTAAATACTACCTAGTGACCGATAGAGAATAGTACCGTGAGGGAAAGGTGAAAAGAACCCCGGGAGGGGAGTGAAAAAGAACCTGAAACCCTATGTTTACAAGCAGTGGAAGTTCTATATATGAACGACCGCGTACTTTTTGTAGAACGGGCCAACGAGTTACGATATGCAGCAAGGTTAAGTACTTAAGGTACGGAGCCGAAGGGAAACCGAGTCTTAATAGGGCGAAATAGTTGCATGTCGTAGACCCGAAACCGGGTGACCTACCCATGGGCAGGTTGAAGTTGAGGTAAAACTCAATGGAGGACCGAACCGCTTAGCGTTTAAAAGCTATCGGATGACCTGTGGGTAGCGGTGAAATTCCAATCGAACCCGGATATAGCTGGTTCTCCTCGAAATAGCTTTAGGGCTAGCCTCAAGTGAAGTGACGTGGAGGTAGAGCACTGACTGGTCAAGGGGCGCTTATGCGTTACCAAAACCTATCAAACTCCGAATGCCACAGTCATATACTTGGGAGTCAGACTATGGGAGATAAGTTTCATAGTCGAAAGGGAAACAGCCCAGACCACCATCTAAGGTCCCAAAGTACAAGTTAAGTGGGAAAGGATGTAAGACTACACAGACAACCAGGATGTTGGCTTAGAAGCAGCCATACATTGAAAGAGTGCGTAATAGCTCACTGGTCGAGTGGTCTTGCGCCGAAGATTACCGGGGCTCAAACTAGTCACCGAAGATGTGGATTGTCGTAGATTCAATATTACTCTTAAAGAAAAAGGCAAAGAAAGCTTTGCCGAAGGCCACAAAAGGCGTAGGAAAAGAAGCCTTCGGCCAGATTCAAAGAAAGTGAAAACTTAAGGGCAGTATTGAATCTACGACAGTGGTAGAGGAGCATTGTATATGGGTAGAAGCTATACCGAAAGGAGTAGTGGACTGTATACAAGAGAGAATGTTGGCATAAGTAGCGAAAGGTGAGTGAGAATCTCACCCATCGAAAGCCTAAGGTTTCCTGAGGAAGGCTCGTCCACTCAGGGTTAGTCGGGACCTAAGCCCAGGCCAAATGGCGTAGGCGATGGACAACAGGTTGAAATTCCTGTACTACCAAGAGGCGCTTGAGAAATGGAGTGACGCAGGAGGATAGGTTAAGCACACCGTTGGTTGAGTGTGCCCAAGCCAGTAGGGAGTATCTATAGGCAAATCCGTAGATACAATTCCGAGAAGTGAAGGGGAGCGAAATTAAGTAGCGAACTAACTGATTCCACACTGCCAAGAAAAGCTTCTATCGAGCCAAATGGTACCCGTACCGCAAACCGACACAGGTAGGCGAGGAGAGAATCCTAAGATGAGCGGAAGAACTCTTGTTAAGGAACTCGGCAAATTAACCCCGTAACTTCGGGAGAAGGGGTGCCAAGGAATGTGAAGTATTAACTACGTAAGCATTCTTTGGCCGCAGTGAATAGGCCCAGGCGACTGTTTACCAAAAACACAGGTCTCTGCTAAATCGAAAGATGAAGTATAGGGGCTGACACCTGCCCGGTGCTGGAAGGTTAAGGGGAATGCTTAGCTTAAAGCGAAGGTATGAACTTAAGCCCCAGTAAACGGCGGCCGTAACTATAACGGTCCTAAGGTAGCGAAATTCCTTGTCGGGTAAGTTCCGACCCGCACGAAAGGTGTAACGATCTGGGCACTGTCTCAACAAGAGATCCGGTGAAATTGTAGTACTCGTGAAGATGCGAGTTACCCGCGACTAGACGGAAAGACCCCGTGGAGCTTTACTGCAAGCTGACATTGGATTTTGGTATCATATGTACAGAATAGGTGGGAGACTTAGAAATCAGTGCGCCAGCATTGGTGGAGTCACCGTTGGGATACCACCCTTATGATACTGAAGTTCTAACCATAGGCCATGAAACTGGTCTTGGGACACTGTCAGTTGGGCAGTTTGACTGGGGCGGTCGCCTCCTAAAGAGTAACGGAGGCGCTCAAAGGTTCCCTCAGCACGGTCGGAAATCGTGCGTAGAGTGCAAAGGCAAAAGGGAGCTTGACTGCGAGACTAACAAGTCGAGCAGGAACGAAAGTTGGACTTAGTGATCCGGTGGCGCCGAGTGGAAGGGCCATCGCTCAACGGATAAAAGCTACCCCGGGGATAACAGGCTTATCTCCCCCAAGAGTCCACATCGACGGGGAGGTTTGGCACCTCGATGTCGGCTCGTCTCATCCTGGAGCTGTAGCAGGTTCCAAGGGTTGGGCTGTTCGCCCATTAAAGAGGCACGCGAGCTGGGTTCAGAACGTCGTGAGACAGTTCGGTCCCTATCTGTCGTGGGCGTAGGAAATTTGAGAGGAGCTGTTCCTAGTACGAGAGGACCGGAATGGACAGACCACTGGTGTATCAGTTGTCCTGCCAAGGGCATGGCTGAGTAGCCAAGTCTGGACGGGATAAGCGCTGAAGGCATCTAAGCGCGAAGCCCCCCTTAAGAATAGATTTCCCATCTGGTTAACAGAGTAAGACCCCAGAAAGACTAACTGGTTGATAGGTCACAGGTGTAAGGGCAGCAATGTCTTAAGCTTAGTGATACTAATAGGTCGAGGGCTTGACCAGAAATATATAAACGCTGTGTAGTTTTGAAGGTGCAAACCTTTGAAAACAAAATATATGAAGCTCTAAGAAGTTAATTAGAGCATAAATCCAGTGACAATAGCGAAGGGGTCACACCTGTTCCCATACCGAACACAGAAGTTAAGCCCTTCAGCGCTGATGGTACTTGGTGGGAGACCGCCTGGGAGAGTAGGACGTCGCTGGTTTTTTATTTTTTGAAAAACTTTTATAAAGACATACTATATATATGCTAATAACATATGTTCGCAGTTTCGAAACACAAATTTGTTCACTTCCTACGGTCGTGCAAATTTGGTTCTCATTGCGTTTGACCTACCAACGATTCTTTCAGGAAAAGCACCCGAAACAATCGGGTTAGGTCATAAAGGACGTCGCTGGTTTTTTATTTTTTGACTTAGTTATATACTGGGTCTTTTTTTATCTCAATTTAGCACAAATCTTTTCTCCATCTCCATTCTTAATCGTACAAATTTTTTTATTATATATATATGCTAATAACATATGTTCGCAGTTTCGAAACACAAATTTGTTCACTTCCTACGGTCGTGCAAATTTGGTTCTCATTGCGTTTGACATAACCCGATTCTTTCAGGAAAAACGACTGAAACAATCGGGTTATGTCATAAGTATTAATACTTTAGTCCTATAGTTTTTAAAATTATAAATCATCGTTTTTGGTGAAATTATTTGATAAGTATTAGTTATGTCCATATTCCTCCTTATATTTAAGTATTGCTAACTTTGACACCAAAAACATGAAATGGTACAATATATAGTATATTCAAATACATAAATACACTAAATGTAGTTCGTGGAGGTGGCTTAATGCAATTAAGTGAAAACGCAATTAAAGTATTAGAAAGAAGATATTTAACCAAGGACACAGAGGGGAATTTGATTGAAACTCCAGAGTATATGTTTAAGAGAGTCGCAAAGCATATTGCTCAAGCAGATAAAATATATGATGAGAAAGCAGACACAAAAAAGTTAGAGAAAAGCTTTTTTGATATGATGTCTAATTTAGAATTCATGCCAAACTCACCTACCCTAATGAATGCAGGGAGAGAATTAGGACAGTTGTCAGCCTGCTTTGTTCTACCTGTTGAAGATTCAATGGAAGGCATATTTGATGCAATAAAAAATGCAGCTTTAATACATAAAAGTGGTGGCGGAACTGGATTTAGCTTTACAAGATTGAGACAAAGAGGGTCAACAGTTAAATCTACAGGGGGAGTTGCCTCAGGACCAATTAGCTTTATGAAGGTTTTTAATTCAGCAACCGAGGCAGTAAAGCAAGGAGGAACACGAAGGGGAGCTAATATGGGAATCCTCAGAATAGACCATCCTGACATTATAGAATTTATTAAATGTAAAGAAGATACAAACGATATAACTAACTTCAATATTAGTGTGGGATTAACTGAAAAATTCATGGAGGCAGTAGAAAAAGGCGAAAACTACGATTTAATAGACCCTCATACTAAACAATCAGTGGGTCTGCTCAATGCAAAGGAAGTATTTGATACTATAGTTAGTATGGCTTGGAATAATGGTGAGCCAGGAATAATATTCTTAGACAGAATAAATAAAGCAAACCCAACACCTGGACTAGGTGAAATGGAAAGCACAAATCCTTGTGGAGAACAACCATTACTTCCTTATGAATCCTGTAATCTAGGTTCGATTAATTTAGCTAAGCTGTTAAAGAAAAATGGTTCAAAATATGAATTAGACTATGAAAAGCTTGGTGAAACTGTAGATAAAGCAGTACATTTCTTAGACAATGTAATAGAAGTAAATAAATATCCACTAGAAGAAATAGATAGGATGACCAGGTCAACTAGAAAAATAGGCCTAGGAGTAATGGGTTTTGCAGATATATTATTTTACCTAGGACTTTCATATAATTCAGATGAAGCTGTAGAATTGGCAGAAAAGGTTATGGGCTTTATAGACCTAAGATCTAAGAAAAAATCAGCAGAATTAGCTAAAAGCAGAGGAGTTTTCCCTGCATATGAGAAAAGCATATTTAAGGATAAAGGAGTAGAGTTAAGAAACTCCACTACAACAACAATTGCGCCAACTGGAACCATAAGCATTATTGCTGGAGCTAGCAGCGGGATAGAACCACTATTTGCCATCTCATTTGTACGTAATGTAATGGATAATGACAAACTTGTGGAAGTACATCCTTATTTTGAAAAGATAGCAAAAGAAAGAGGATTTTACTCAAAAGAACTAATGGAGAGAATAGCTTCAGAAGGTACATTAGCACATATAGATGGCATACCAGAAGACGTAAAAAGAGTTTTTGTTACTGCTCATGACATTTCACCAATTTGGCATATAAAGATGCAGGCAGCTTTTCAAAATCATGTAGATAATGCAGTATCAAAAACTGTAAACTTTAGTAACGAAGCAACTAAAGAAGACGTGGAAAAGGTGTATACACTGGCATATAAGCTTGGGTGTAAAGGCATAACTATTTACAGAGATGGTAGTAGACAGGATCAAGTCTTAAGTACTGCTAAGAAAGAAGAACCAAAGAAACAAGAAGACCAACAAGATAGCAAAGAAAAGACTATAAAGCCTAGATTGAGACCTTCAATGACTCAGGGAATGACAGAGAAGGTTAGGATTGGCTGTGGAAACCTATATATAACTGTTAATTATGACGAAAACGGAATTTGCGAGGTATTTACTAATGTAGGTAGAGCAGGAGGATGTCCAAGTCAAAGTGAGGCCACAAGTAGATTAGTCTCAATAGCTCTTAGATCAGGTATGGATGTAAAGTCAGTAGTTGAACAACTAAAAGGTATTAGATGTCATTCAACTTTACGCCAAAGAGGTACAAACAAGGATATCAAGGTTCTTTCCTGTCCTGATGCCATAGGTAAAGCTTTAGAGAGAGTAATGAGTACCTATGTTGAAGATGTAAACCCAACAACAAATGATATAGCTATGGAAATTGAAAGAGAAACTAAAGATATTTCTTGTGCAGGTTGTACTCCAAATGATGATGTGATAGAAGACAGTGAGATTTCAGTAGGCTTAGAAATCAAGCCCAGATCGGAGAAAAGTGTCTGCCCTGAATGTGGAAATGGAGTGGAGCACGAAGGCGGATGTGTAATTTGTCGTAGTTGTGGTTTTTCTAAATGCGGTTAAAATAAACAAACCACCTAGGAAATGTAGAGAATAACTACTTTTTCTAGGTGGTTTTTTATATGTCATAAGTTATCTATTAGTAAATATTATTTGAGTAATATTTATTAAGGTCAGTTTTCTATATGAACTTTAATTCTTTCAATTCTCTTTTCCCTTACCTCTTCTATTGTAAATACTAAGTTTTCGTACTTAATATTATCTTCTTCTACAGTATTTGGAATTCTTCCAAGGAGGTCAATAATGAATCCGCCTATAGTTTCATAATCCTCATTTCCAATATTCAAGTTAAAATAAGCATTGAACTTACTAAGTTGAACCATACCATCTATTATATAAGTATTGTTATCAATTTTTTCGATTTCTGGTTCATCACTGTCATATTCATCTTCGATATCACCCATGACTTCTTCTATAAGGTCCTCTATTGATACTATTCCTGCAAATCCGCCATACTCATCAATTAATATGGCTATATGCTTTTTGGAGTCTTGAAGCTCCCTAAATAGATCATCAATATTTTTAGATTCAGGTACAAAATAGGGTGTATGCAGTATGCTTGAAATATTTACGTTTTCAAAACCATGTTTTCTAGCTTCTACAATAAAGTCTTTCATATATAAAATACCAATAATGTTATCAGTATCTCCTTCATATACAGGAATTCTTGAATATCTTTCTTCTATCAATTCATCTATATATTCCTTTACTGGTGTTTCAATATTAATTAAGTATACATCTGTTCTTGGAGTCATGACCTCATAGGCCAATTTATTGTCAAATTCAAATATACTATTTATCATTTCACTTTCAATAGCATTAATTGCTCCAGATTCTTGTCCTACCTCTACTAAGGATCTTATTTCTTCTCTAGACACCTTCTCTTCTAAATCATCCTTATCAAGTCCTACTAGTTTAATTAAAGCTGAAGTAGACAAGGTTAAAAGCTTTACAAAGGGTGTTGCTATCTTAGAAGCAAAGATTATAGGTCTTATTGAAAATAGAGCTATAGGTTCTGAATATTGAAGCGCTATTCTCTTTGGAACCAATTCTCCAAATATTAGTGTTATATAGGATAAAACAATGGTAATTAATACTAAAGCCACTTCTCCACTATAAGGGATTTGAAATTGATGTAGATATCCAGCTAAGTCATCAGAGATTCCTGTAGCTGCTAAAGCACTATTTAGAAATCCTGCTAAGGTAACTCCTACTTGGATAGTAGATAAAAATTTAGTTGGTTCTTCAGTAAGTTTAATTATAAGCTGAGCTTTCTTGCTTCCTTCACCTGCTAATTCTTTTATTTTGTTCTTATTTAATGATACTATAGCCATTTCTGCAGATGAAAAAAATGCATTGATTAATATCAGTATGACCATTAAAATTAGTTGCGTAGCAATATTAGCGGGTTCGGGTTCTTCTATCATTTTTAACTCCTTTCAATAGATAAATGTTCACATTAATAATAACATAAAAAGCAAAGTAATGAAAGTTATAGTTATAATTAACAAATGAGTTGTGACTTTATGAAATCAAATAATTATAGTATTAGGATATATTCTGTTTCTACAAATTTTTAAGCGCAAATAGAAAGAAGGCAGGTTGAAATAGTGCACTTAATATTATAAAAACATGCTATAATTAATTACGAAACCAATTTAAGTAGACATTAAGTGCGAAAAGCCTTCATCTAGCATATTATATTTTAACAAATCTAATCGAAAACCAATTAGATAGTATAGCGTTAAGGGGGCTAGACATGATTATTACAGAAAGACTGAAACTTATTCCTTTAACGGCGGATGATTTTGCGCTTTGTATAGAAAACAAAGGGAGAATGGAAAAGAAACTAGGATTAGCTAGAACAGGAAAACAACTAACTGAAAAGATGAGAGGTATATATCAGACTAAATTAGATTATATACGTAGATATAAGGAAAATCTATTGTATTATACCTATTGGCAAATTGTGCCTAAAGATAAAAACTATATTGTTGGTGAAATTGGGTTTAAGGATGCACCTAATAGCTACGGAGAAATTGAAGTGGGCTATGGTCTAGAAAACGAGCATAGAGGTAATGGATACATGACTGAAGCATTAATTGGACTTACAAAATGGGCATTTTCACAGAAAGGAATTAGTGCTATAATAGCAGTGACGCTAAAAAATAATATTCTTTCTCAAAGAGTATTGAATAGGTCAGGTTTTTTGATACAAGGATATGACAGCAAACATATTTATTGGAGATTAGAAAACCATAATAAGTTTTTTTTACAGGTAAACAGGAGGTTATAAAATGTCTAATAAAGCTTTAATAAAAGAAATACTATCTTGGATAAAAAGTATAGGAGTTGCATTAGTACTAGCTATATTAGTCAATGTTTTTATTTTTGAAATGATTGGTGTAGATGGAGAGTCTATGAATCCTACCCTTGAGCATGAAGATGGACTATTTGCAGTGAAAATCAATCAAGTTTTTGAAAATATCCCTAAACATGGCTCCATTGTAATAGTAGATGCAAACACTATGAGGAATAGGACCCTAATAGATGAGATTAAGGATAGTGCCATAGTAAGCACAATTTCAAGGAGAAAAAATAGGGATTTGCTTATAAAAAGAGTCATAGGAGTCCCCGGTGATGTGTTAGAATTTAGGGATAATAGGCTATATCGAAATGGAGAATTGTTAGTGGAAGATTATATAAATGAAGATATGGTTGTAGGAGATGGTAGTATAAAAGTACCAGAGGGCCATGTATATGTGATGGGCGACAATAGGAATAATAGCAAAGATAGCAGGTCTATAGGTCCTGTTCCCTTAAAAAATGTAAGGGCAAAGGCAGTATTTAGACTATATCCATTCAAAAAAATTGGTTTACTATAGAGTAAAACCTGAAAATTAGAGGTGAGAATGCAATGAAATATTTGGATTATTATGAAGTACTAGGTGTATCAAAAAATGCGACTAATGGTGATATAAAAAAAGCTTATAAAAAGCTGGCAAAAAAATATCATCCAGATTTAAATCCAGAGAATAAATCTGCAGAAGAAAAGTTTAAGGAATTAAATGAAGCTTATGAGGTTTTGGGAGACGAAGAAAAGAGAAAAAAATATGATACCTTTGGACAAAACTATGACTTCCGAAATGGCTCAGACTTTGACCCTTCCCAATTTGGCTTTGGCAATGGAGGACACCAATATTATTCTACAGGTAATGCTTCTGATTTCAGTGACTTCTTCAATATGTTTTTTGGAGGTCATGGTAATGGAAGCAGGACCTCTGGTTTTGATTTAGGAAGCATGTTCTCAAATAGAAAGAGTAAAGCAGTAAAGGGTAATGACGTTGAATCTGAAATGGAGATAAGCCTTTTGGAGGCTTATGAAGGAATAAGCAAGACCATAAGTCTTAATATAGCAGGTGAGACTAGAACTATTTCAGTAAAAATACCAGCTGGTATTTTGCCAGGGAAGAAGATAAAAATACGAGAGCAAGGAGCCAGTGGCTCTAGGGGTGGCAAAAATGGAGACCTATTATTAAGGATAAAGATTAAAGAAGAGAAGGATCTAAAACTAGATGGAATAAATTTAATAAAAGATCTACCTCTTACACCTTGGGAAGCTGCTTTAGGCTCTGAAGTGTTAGTAAAGGGGTTAAAGGACAAAGTTAGGATAAAGGTCCCGGAGAGAATCCAGTCAGATGAGAAAATTAAGCTTAAAGGATTTGGCTACAAGGATATGAATGGAAACAAAGGAGATATGTACGTAAGGATAAAAATTGTAAATCCAACTAATTTAACTGATGAAGAAAGAGAAATATATATAAAGCTACAGGAAATTTCCGAATTTAAACCGAGGGGATAGAAAATTTTTTCTGTCCTCTTTTTATGACTTGCCTTTTTCCCCTAATGGTTTTTTCAAAAAAATTATGATAGGCTAAACTTGGCGGGTACTTATTTTATTTGAGCCCTGCTATCAAGTAGATTTGTGTTACGAGAATAGGGTTTAACCATCAAAACCATGATTATGAAAAACAGCCTATTTGTGATAAAATAAATTGTATATTGTAAACAGGTATTGATAAATATTGCTATATGTTAGGGGTGCTTCAATGAATGAAGAAAAATTTAGAAGGATGTCTATTACTCATATGTTAGACAAATCAGTTTACTTACATAAAAGGAATTTAGGCACGTCTGCCTTGTATTTATTTGTTATGAGTATACTAATTACGGTAATAGGGGTTATTTTACTATTCATAGTACTATTACCTACTGCTTTATTTATGTCTACAACAAGCATGATGCTTGGAAACAACATATTTGAGACAGGATACCTTGTGTCTATATCCATGCTTCTACTAATCATTGTTTCTCTGTTTTATTCTATTAATTCAATTGAGCAGAGCGGGATTATAATTATAGGTTCAAACGGCTTTTTAGGAAGAAAAGTAGACGTATCGGATGCTATTACAGGTGCCTTCAAAAATATACTTAAAGTACTAAGTGTTATGCTAGCAGGAATGCTATTGCTTATACCTGTATTTTTGTTTTGTGGAGTGATTTTATTTCAAGTCTTATCAAATCTTACACCAGGTACATTTGGATTTTATGCTGGAATCATAGTGACTTCAATCATATTCATAGTTGTATTGAGCTATTTTATGGTAGTTCACGCTTTTTCACTTCAGATAGCAATTATAGAAAAGATATACTTTTTTAAGGCTCTTAAAAAGAGTAGAATTCTTGTTAAAGGTAGATTTTGGAGGACATTTGGTTGTTTTATATCAGCTTCACTTTCTGTATCGTTGATAAATCTTTCAATCATCTCAGTTTTTGCATTAATTGGAGGGATTATTTTTGCTATTTTAGGTTCCTCAGGAATTAATGACGATACTTTAGTTCTACTTACAATGCTAGGAAACATAGCTAGAACTCCGCTACAGGTATTAGTTTCTCTTTTCGTATCTCCTATAAGTGGAATCTTTATGACTATTTTATATTATAATATGCGTTTTGAAAAAGAAGGCTATGATATAGAGCTTAATATTTTAAGGCTCAAGAATTCATAGGGGGAGAGAGGCAGGAAAACATGAATATTATCAATTACATAAATGCTTTGACTTTAAAAAAGGATGAATTTGACAAGGTAGTTACAGAAGTAATAAAAGGACCAGAATATAAGCGTTTACATGGTGAATATGTAAATTTTATAGATAGAATAAGAAATATGATAATGGACTTGATAAAGGATTGGCTTGAAAGACTTTTTAACATGGAGGAAAAGCTAGGTGCTCCTGTATTTGGAATATCTAATGGGATAGTAATTATTGGACTAATACTTCTTGTATTTCTTGTTATTATATTGATTTTGTCTATGAAGAAAATTGTGGGGAAGAACAAAAAAATTAGAACAATCTTTGGAGAAAAAATTAGTTCAACAACCACAGCTGAGGGCTTAAGATATAAAGCTGGTGAATATAAAAACCAGGGGAATTACAGAGATTCTATCAGGGTTTCTTTTATCTCTTTATTACTAAAAATGAATGAAAAGAATCTTTTGTTTTTAGATAAAACAAAAACCAATGAAGAAATTACTAGAATTCTTAAAAATAGAAACTTTAAGTATATAGGTCTTTTTCAAAGTCTCACATTTATATTTAATGAAGCCTGGTTTGGACACAAGAGTATTAAGGAAGATGAATTTAGTATGTGGGAAGGAAAGATGGATGAGCTGTGGAATGGGGTGTTAAATATTGAAGACAAAGGATAAAAGGAATTTAATGGTTATTCTAATATTATTTCCAATATTTTTATGGGTGACACTAACCTTTACAGATGATAACGAGAATTCCTTCAAACCTTACTCAATATTTAACAACGGAGAGAAAGGTGTTAGTGTAATACACAAATCACTTAGCGAGTTAGGATATACATCTAGTCTCATAATAAGAGAAGTTAGTTCACAGGATATAAGCACAGCACAAATAGTTATAGAGTCAGAAAGACCCTATAAACTTGATTTTAATAGTGAAATTATTAAGAACTGGGTAGGTAATGGAGGAACGCTCATATATCTAGTACCATATTGGGGTAGCCTTGCAGTTAATTATGGCTCTGAAATAGATAGCTATGCTACAAAGGAGTTAGTGGAGGCTAAGGCATATAGCTACAATAAAGGTCTATTGGTGATGGGAGATCCAATAATCTTAAGCAATAAAACATTAACAAGGGATACAAATGGAGCATATTGGATTGTGGCTCAGTTAGATAACAGAGGCATTGAAAGTATTGGATTTAATGAGTACTATCACTACTTTGAAGGACTTAAGCCTTCTTTGTGGAGAGATATACCATCAGGAATTAAATTTACAATATATCAAGTTATTTTAGTATTAATCATTATAATTTACTATTATGGTAAGCGATTTGGCAAGGTTGTGCCTCTTTATGAAGAAGTAGAAAGAATTGAAAACGAATACGTTTATTCAGCAGCCTCCTTGTTTAAAAAAGGAGAACTGAGAGAGGATGCAATTTTAAACCTTTATGATAGCTTTTTATCTTTATTTGAGGATAACACAGGACATAAGAGTACTAGCAATGATGTAAAATGGATTAATATATGGGAGAATGAGAAATTTCCCGATGTTAATAAGGCAAAGAAATTATACAACCATGTTGAAACTATAAAAAAAGGCAAAAAAATAAGCTCAAGAGAGATGCTTGAAATAGTAGATATTATTGAGCACATGAAAAAAATCATAGATAAAGGGAGAGAAACACATTGGAGAGAGCTGAAAAAGGATACACAAAGCATATAGTAGATAAGATTAAGTATGAAATAGATAAAGTAATAGTCGACCAGGAGGAAATGCTCAAATTTTGCATGGTTGGTTTATTATGTGGCGGGCATGTGCTTTTAGAAGGGGTACCGGGTCTTGCAAAGACTCTTATGGTTAGGACACTAGCAAAAACAATGAATGTGGACTTTAAGAGAATTCAGTTCACTCCTGACTTAATGCCATCTGATGTTACAGGAACAAAGATATTTAATATGCAAACTAGAGAGTTTGAATTAAAGAAGGGGCCAATATTTACAAATTTTCTATTAGCTGATGAAATTAATCGTACACCTCCTAAGACACAGGCAGGTTTATTAGAAGTTATGGAGGAGCAAGCGGTGACCATAGATGGACAAAATATACAACTGCCATCACCTTACATGGTTTTTGCAACACAAAACCCATTAGAATATGAGGGAACATATCCTTTGCCAGAGGCACTACTGGATAGGTTTTTGATGAAGATTTTCATAGACTATCCATCAGCTCAAGCTGAAAAAATAGTACTAGAAAGATATCATAATGGCTTTAACAGTATAGACTTAGACAGCTCAGGAGTAGAGGCAGTATGTAATGGTGAAGACATATTAGGATGTAGAGAAGAAATTAATAAAGTTCAAGTAGATAATAGTATTTTTGATTATATAATACAAATTGTAAGGGAAACAAGAAACTACACTTCCATAGAAGTAGGAAGCAGTCCAAGAGGTTCAATCGCACTACTAAAATCAGCAAAAGCCTATGCAGTATTAAGTGGTAGAGACTACGTAATCCCAGAAGATATAAAAGCAGTAGCATATCCAGTATTAAGACACCGTATCTCCTTAATACCAGAGTTAACTATAGAGGGAATAAAGGAAGACAAGGTTATAGATAATATTTTGATGCAAGTTAAGGTGCCAAGATAAGTTTAATTTCAGATAGACATATCAATAAGGTAATGAGAACTAGGACTTAATTAAAATACTAAGCGAACATTTGCTAACCGTGAGTGTGTATTTTGTTTGAGTCCCGTTCATCAGACATAAAAGAAAGGAAGGTGAACCATATGACTATCACAAAGCGCTTCATAATACTGATAGGACTTGGAATGATACCAACTTTTATATCATACTTTTTTGGCCTAGCACGAACAACATTCATTTTATACAACATAATTTGCTTCTCCCTATTAGTAGTAGACTACATGATTTCGCCTTCTCCAGATTCATTAGAAGTAGAGAGACTAGATGGTGAAAAGCTATCTTTGTTTGAAAGTGAAAAGATAAGAATCAGCATATATAATAATAATGATAAAAAATTATATATTGAAATAAAAGATGAAGTACCAGACTTTCATTTTGAAATTCAGGATATACCTAAAGTTAGATACATAGGTCCTCATAAAAAAGAAATATTTGAGTACCAGGTTATGCCAAAGAAAAGAGGAGCCTTCAAATTTGGCAAGATTCATATAAGATATGATGGACATATGAAGTTATGTAGAAAACAGTTCAGCTCAGATACAGAAAAAGAATATAAAGTATATCCAAATCTTAAAGATTTAAGGAAGCATAGGCTTGCAGCCTACAATAGCTTAGTATATAAAGACGGCAGGAAAAGACTTAAAACTTCAGGTCAAGGAACGGAGTTTGAAAGCCTGAGAGAGTATGTTGCAGGAGACGAATATAGAAAAATCAATTGGAATGCAACAGCAAGAGAAAACAAACCTATTGTTAATCAGTATCAGCCCGAAAAGAATCAACACGTGTATGTAATCATAGATACAGGAAGACCAATGAGCTATTCTATAAAAGGGCACAGCAAGCTAGATATAGCCATTAACACAGGACTTCTCCTATGTGACATAGTGAATCAAAATGGTGACCAATCAGGCTTAATTGCCTTTAATACAGACATAGAGGCTTTTATTCCTCCAGGTAAGGGAAGTGGACATAGAAATAGACTTATGGAAGCACTCTATCATGTAGAACATAGTAAAGCTACATCCAACTACGAAGAAGCCTTTTACTTTTTTAAAGGAAAAGAAAGACGTAGAAGCCTAATCTGCTTGTTTTCAGACTTCGATACTATAGAAGAAGCAGAGGATATGCTTAGAGTTCTTCCAGCAGTATCAAAAAACAATATTGTCATGATAGTACTTATTAATGATGAGAAGCTTGAAAAGATGGCATCAATAGCCGTGAAAAGAGAAGAAGATGCTTATATAAAATCTGTAGCTATTGAAATGCTAAAGGATAGAAAAAAACTAATAAGTCTTCTTAATACTAAGGGGATAATGTGTATTGAATGTAAACCAGAAAAGATAGCAACTGATGTGATAAATAAATATATTTATATAAAAAATCGGATACATTTGTAAGAGCTAGATAATAAAGTCTATTCTTTTATCCTAGGCACCAATGAAGGATCAAAAACTAGATTCTTCACTAGGCTCAGAATGACAATCATAGTATTTTTTCACTGCTCTAAGCATTTGATATCTGGTCTTAAATATGGGATAGCAAAATAAGCAATTATCATGATGAAGGTAAGTCCTGCAAATATTAACTTATATACAGGAGGAATATCAATTGGAGTAAAGAATCCCTCAATAATACCAGCAATAATTAATAATGCAATTACTCCAAGCATTAGTCCAGTAGCTTCCTTGGCTCCTTTTATAATAGAATGTATTCTCGAATGCTCCTTAGGGATTAAAATAGAACGTGCTAGTATAAATCCCGCACCTCCAGCTATGAAAATAGCAGTTAGCTCTAATACTCCATGGGGAAGAATAAGAGACCAATATCCTATTGGATTTCCATTTTGATATACTAGTCCTGTAAGGGCGCCTAAGAGTGCACCATTTAAAAACAGAATATAAAAGGTCCCGATTCCTAAGGTAATGCCAAATACAAAAGCCTTAAAGGCTACAGATATATTATTAGTCATTATGTAGCTGGACATAACAGGATAATCCCACTGACTTGAGGTATCCATATCCCAGTTAATGCCTTCAATCATTTCCTTAGGCATGAAATAAGTTGCATTTTGAGGATTAAAAGCTACTAGAAGCCAACTAAGAAGAAATCCAAAAAAGAATACAGCAGTAGCAATTATTATTTGGCTTTTAAAATTTTTTATGCTATTAGGTAAACCATACCTAAAAAAATGTCTTATTTCAGAGAAATTATATTTTTTGACAGAATATATGTAGTTGTGAGAAATAGCAACTAATGAATTTATGTATGACACCACTTCACTGCCAGGATAATGAGTTCTAGCATAAGCTAACTGATGGCTGGACTGACGGAAAAGATATAAATAGCGCTTAAGCTGAATAGAATCTAGATACTTAATACCCTTCTTATCAATTAATTCAGTAAAAGCTTTAAATTCTGCCCATAATGGTGTATTTTTGTCAATAAATTGTTCAACCTTCAATATTTTTCACCTCAAATATATTGTATCAGATAAAGGTGAATACAAAAAGGAGAGAAACGATGAAAACAATTAAAATTACCACACCAGAAAATATAGAAGTAGAGTATACTCTTGCAGCATTAGGTTCTCGTACTGTTGCTGCTGGAATTGATATTTTGATACAGCTAGTTCTAATTGGTCTGATATTGATTATAGTATTGGTCATGGGACTAACACCAGCTGAACTCTATGATGAATACAAAAGCTGGGCAGTAGCCATATCCTTGCTTTTGGTATTCCTAATTAACTATGGATATTTCATAATCTTTGAAATGATTATGAATGGAAAGACACCTGGCAAAAAAGTATTTGGACTTCGTACTATAAGAAGCAATGGTCAGCCTATAGCATTTAAGCATTCAGTCATAAGAAATCTATTTAGAGTAATAGTAGATATCTATGGAGTAGGGATAATACTAATATTTTTTACAAAGCTTAACAAAAGACTAGGAGATTATCTAGCATCCACAATAGTGGTAGCGGAAGAAAAAAGAGAGTCAATATATAATATTAGTTTAGAAGGTGGAAGGACTAATTATAAATATTCACTAACCCACGAGGAATATCAACTCTTAAAAGATTATTTTAGAAGAAAAGACAACTTAGGAGAAAAAGAAAATGAAATAGAAAAGGAACTAGGAGAATATTTTATAGAGAAGTATAAAATTGAGTGGTCAGACCATAGCTATAATATATTGCTAAATGAGTTATTAACTGGAATAATATAAGAATGTAAGAAGTACAAGAAGAATACTAGATGAGCTTTAGAATTGTTAATGTTTGATTATGACCTAAGCCCATTCATGAAGTGAATTGATGGCAGGTCAAATGAAAAGGGCGTAAAATTTATGTGAGCGTGTTTTTCTATGATGCCTCGGTGAGCTGAAATAAAACAAGTGTAAGGGGAGTTATGTATGAGTAGAGATCCAATTATAACAATAAAAGATTTAAGAATGAATTATGGAGATAGTGAAGATATATTAAAAGGAATTGACTTAGAGATATATCCAGGGCAAATAATCGGTTATATTGGTCCAAATGGAGCAGGAAAAAGCACCACAGTAAAGATATTGTTGGGAATAATAAACCAATACAGAGGAGAAGTAAAGATATTTGGAAAGAACATTTTGGAGGAAAGAGTAGAATATAAGAGAAGAATTGGCTATGTACCAGAAACCGCAGAAATATATGAGAATCTAACAGCTCATGAATATCTTACATTCCTAGGAGAAATATATGATATGGATGGCGAAAAGACAGAAGAAAGAGCACAAAGACTTATGAAGTTATTTGGAATAAAAGAACACTATCATTCCAGGATTTCCTCCTATTCTAAAGGAATGAAGCAAAAGCTATTAATAATTGCTAGTATGATTCATAATCCAGACATATTATTTTTAGATGAGCCTTTAGGTGGACTTGATGCAAATAGCGTCATGATATTTAAAGAGATTTTAGCCCTACTTGCTAAGCAAGGTAAAACGATATTTTATTCATCTCACATAATGGAGATAGTCGAAAAGATAAGTGATAGAATACTTCTAATAAATAACGGGCAAATAGTTGCAGATGGTACATTTGAAGAATTAAAGGAAAAGAGTATGGAAGGCTCCCTTGAGCAGATATTTAATCAACTCACTGGCTTTACTAAACATAAAGAAATTGCAGATGAGTTTGTATCTCTTTTAGAGGAGGTATAAAATGAAAAATTTCATGTCCTTAAGAGTTCTCGATAAATTTAGCTCTATATTTGAAAGACTAGGAGTTAATTATAAAGTCATGCGTTCAATACTTTATATAAAGCTCACCATAGACGAAAGAAGGGTGCCAGTGGCTTTAGGTAACATAGATAATAAAAGTAAAGATGGGAATTTATTTAAGAAGTCCTTGATTTCTTATGGCATAATGGGTCTATTCTTTATGATTTTAATACTTGCACCTATTCCAATATATGCAAGTATGAGTATAAACCATGGAATGTTGATATTTATGATGCTAACTACAATGATAGCAGATTTTTCATCAGTGTTATTGGATGTTAAGAGCAAAAATATACTTTTATCAAGACCTATAGATGAAGAAACCTATAATATGTCAAAAATAGTACATATATTTATCTATATATTTACAATAACCATAGTAATGGCAGGACCTTCACTAATAGCAGGCACCATTAAGCATGGAATATTGTTTCTTCTAATATACTCCATTGAACTAGTACTAATATCATGTTTGGTAGTTTTTTTAGCTTCGCTGCTATATAGCTTTATTCTTAAGTATTTTGATGGAGAAAAGCTAAAGGATATTATTAACTATTTTCAAATAATGCTTTCTATAATTATGATTATAGGATACCAACTAATAGGTCGTATGTTCAATTTCATGGATTTAAAAATAGTTGCCAATCCTAAGTGGTGGAATTTTCTAATTCCTCCAGCATGGTTCGCAGCACCCTTTGAGGTCATTATCAATAACAATAATAATAGCTGGTACATATGTTTGAGTATACTGGTTCTTATAATACCTATACTGTCATTATTTATCCATACAAAAATTGTAATGCCAAAGTTCGAAACTAATCTTCTAAAACTAAATAGTAGTGGAGAAAAGAGTCGTCTTTTTGTAGAGAGAAAGCAGAGATTGAATAGAAAAATCTCAAATCTTTTCTGTTTTAATAGAACAGAAAGAACATTTTTTAGATTTTCACAGGGTATATTGTCTAATGAGAGAAAGCTAAAGTTAAAAATATACCCATCATTGGCATTTGCAGCGATTTTTCCTTTTCTGACATTGCTTAACTATGTTAGAAGTGATACTACACTTGCTGATATTATTTCCATGTTTAGTAGAGGTAAGGCATATCTGGGTTTATATTTAAGCATACTTATGTTAAGCACTACAGTTATGTATATAGAATTAAGCGAAAATTATAAAGGAGCTTGGATATATAAGACCTTGCCTATAGAGTCTCCAGAATCCATATACAAAGGAGCCATAAAGGGATATATATTTAAATATTGCTTAGGTATTATGTTATTTGTTAGTTTTATATTTCTAATTTTATATAAATTTAGTATAATACTTGATGTGGTATTGATGTTTATTAATATGATGCTTACAATAGCAATAATGTTCCAAAGTGGGAAAAAGCGACTGCCATTTAGTGATAATATTGATAGAATAGAAAAGCAGAGTACAGGCTCTGTCTTTTTACTATTGCTTATAGTTGGAGGAACTGTTGGACTTCATTGGCTTACAAGGGCAAATTCATTAATATTTTACTTATACATGGTAGTAGCTTTTATAGTAACAGTATTTATGTGGAAAAAAGTATTTAAGGTTAATTGGGAAGCGTTAAATTGACTTTAACTTAACTTTAAATTGAGGTGATATAATGAGCAGAATAGCTGGAAAGGGCTGTGAGACAGTAGTTCCGTCTTCAGATAAAATAACAATAGAAGAAATAGAAAGAAGTTTAATAAAAAAATACAGAAAACCAATATGGTCAAAGTTTGTAAAGGCTATAAAGGATTATGAGCTAGTAAAAGAAGGAGATAGAGTTGCCGTAGCCATATCAGGAGGAAAGGATAGTCTCCTAATGGCAAAGCTATTTCAAGAGCTTCACAAACATGGGAATAAATCTTTTGAAGTGGAGTATATAGCTATGGATCCAGGCTATCATCCGGACATTAAAGAACTATTAATAGAAAACTGTAAATATTTAGATATACCAATTCATATTTTTGAATCAGGCATCTTTGAAATAGCTGACAAAATGGCTCAGGATTATCCTTGCTATATGTGTGCAAGGATGAGAAGAGGAGCGCTTTATAGTAAGACTAAGGAGCTAGGCTGCAATAAGTTAGCCCTTGGGCATCATTTTAACGATGTAATAGAGACCACATTGTTGAATGTATTATATGCTGGCAACTTCAAGACAATGCTTCCCAAGCTTAAAGCAGCTAACTTTGAAGGTATAGAGCTTATTAGACCACTATACTATATAGAGGAAGTAAGCATTAGACGCTTCATCGAATATAGTGGTATCTGGCCTTTAAACTGTGCATGTATGGTAGCAGCTGAGAGAATAGGAAACAAGCGATATGAAATAAAGGATTTAATAGAAGAGCTTAAAAAGAATTTTGCAAATGTAGATAAATCCATATTCAAAGCGGCAGAAAATGTAAACTTAGATTCAATTCTGGGTTGGCAGAAGGATGGAGAAAAGCATTCGTTCTTAGAATTTTTTGATTAAGTGCACTTGTAGTGCCATTGCAAGAGTATAATGGCCTTAGGATCACAAAGCATATGGAACAATACATTTCATTTATAGGTGAAGTTACTGAACAATTAGCAAGAATCATTACTAGAGAATTGGATAAAAAAACAACTTAATTTAATAAGATGAAATCGCCTTTTTCTGTAGTAGGTATTTATTGAGTAATACCTCCAAATTAGAAAAGGGCATTTTTTTACTTGCATTGTATTTAGCTTATGTAGGTATTGCAATGGGTATGGGAAGACATGATTATGCTTTAAATAAAATATAGATTTTAAAATTCATATTACAAGATGGATAAATATCTTTATACAAGCTAGACAAGTTTGTAAATAGATAAGACTAATTACATGCTCTCTTGTTATTGACTTTATCTATTTTACTCATAAAAACATTTGTGATATTGTTAACAATAGCAAATATAGAAAAAAAGGATAAGAAATTGATAACAATAGGAGAGTAGGAGATAATACAATGGATTTCATAGATAAAATTGAGAGTTCATGTAGAAGGACAAACTTGATTACTACATTGCAGGTAAATTTAGGAAAGGTATGTAATTTGACTTGCACTCATTGTCATGTTAATGCAGGACCTAATAGAACAGAAGTTATGTCTAATAAAACTGTGGATCAGGTATTAGAAGTATTAAGAAAGTTTAATTTTAAAGTGCTGGACATCACTGGGGGCGAACCTTCCATAAATCCTAACTTTAAATATCTTATAGAAAATGGAAGGAACTATGTGGACACTATTATTGTCAGAACTAATTTAGTTATTCTAGAAGAAAAGGGATATGAAGATTATATTGATTTTTATGTAAAAAACAAGGTAATTATGGTGGCATCTCTTCCCTGTTATACAAAGGAAAACACTGATACCATGAGGGGAGATGGAACTTTTAACAAATGTGTTTTAGTCCTTAAAAAACTCAATGCAGCTGGTTATGGTATAGAAGAAGGTCTAGAGCTAAATTTAGTACATAATCCTGGTGGAGTTTTCTTACCGGGAAGTCAAGAAGAGCTAGAGAAGGATTATAAGAAAGTTCTAGGTGAAAACTATGGATTTAAATTCAACCGACTCTTTAACATTATCAATCTTCCCATAGGCCGTTTTGCTCAATATTTAAAGAAAAAAAATTTGTTAGCGGATTATATAAATATGCTGGAAGACAACTATAATGGAGAAGCTGCAAAGAAAATTATGTGTAGAAGTCAGATTTCTGTAGACTACCAAGGTATTATTTATGACTGTGACTTTAATCAAATGTTAGGACTTCAAGCAAAGGGCCCTCAAACTCTAAATGAATTGTTAGAGACAGAAAACTTAGATAGAGAAATTGTATTTGATAATCATTGCTATGGCTGTACAGCTTCAGCTGGTTCTAGTTGCGGTGGAGGACTTACTTAGCCAAAACACCAAAGTCTTATGGTTAGATAGTCCAACAGACTTAAAAGAAGGAGCGGCTAAGTGGACGGAAAGAAAAGTAGATAAGTCCTTGTAATAGGTAGAGGTATTATTGCATTTTTAATACATAGAAAGCTTGGACGTGAACCCATTAAAAGGTTAATTAAAAAGGATTTAGTTTTGTTCAAAGGGAGGGCAAATAATGAATGCGCTAATACTTATGACAAGAATACCTATACCAGGTAAAACTAAGACTAGATTAATTAATATATTTACTAGGGAAGAATGTGCACAATTACATAAATGCTTTTTGCTAGATTTATACAATGTTTTTGAATACATTAAGGAAGATGTTGATGTTTATTTAAGCTATACACCAGAAGGTAGTTTAAATATTATAGAAAATACTTTACCTAAATATATGAAATCATTTCCTCAAGAAGGAGAGACTTTAGGTGAAAGAATGGAAAATTCTATTAAAAAGGTGTTTGATTTGGGATATGAAAAGATTCTATTAATTGGATCTGATATACCTAGTATACAAGCAGAGGATATAATTAATGGATTTGAGATATTAGAGAGCAATGACATATGTCTAGGGACTACATTTGATGGCGGTTATTATCTTATAGGAATGAAAAAGTTATATAAAAAGGTGTTTGATAAAAGCATAGGATGGGGCAAAAAATCAGTTTTAGAGGGCACAATGCATATAGCAAATAATTTAGATTTAAGTATTGGGCTAGTTAGCAAGCATCTGGATATTGATACAAAGGAAGATATAATTAGTTTTGAAGAAAAAGTAAATAGTGGGTATTTCTTGGGCAAGGTTTTTCCTAAAAATACAGTCCATTATTTAGCAAAGATTAGGGGTGATGATACGATATTATCTAATGGATAAGGGGAGTAGGAAAGATACTTGAATTATTGCATGAAAGGAGTTGATATATGAAAGTACTTAAGAATTAACTCGAATTAGTAGAGCAGATATTTTACTTAATTAAATAAGGAGATGACTTTAGTGAAGATTAAAAAATTGTTTTTTTTAGTATTAGCACTTGTATTAATTTTTTCAATGGTGGCATGCAGTAATGAAACAACTACTAGTAAGGAAGGAACTCCAAAAGATTCAGTATTTACAGGCAAATATATTGTGGATGCAAATTATGTAAAAGACCATTATGAAGATGATAGTGTTATATTAATGGATGCTAGAGGGGAAGATGCTGCGAAGAAAGGTACAATAGAAGGAGCAGTTACTACTACATGGCAAAGTCTATCTAATATCGAGAATGCAAAAAAAGGAGATTATGATTGGGGTTTAATCCTTGAACCAGAAGTATTATCTAAAAAGCTTGGTGATTTAGGATTATCTAAAGATAAAGAAATAATTTTGTTTGCAGAAGGACCTAAGGGTTGGGGTGAAGATGGTAGAATTCTATGGACTCTAAGAGCTGCAGGTTATGAGAATGTAAAGATGGTTGATGGAGGGTTAAAAGCTCTTGAAGACATTGGATTGCCTAAGTCAAAGGATGTTAAAAAACTTAAACCTGTAGAAGTGTCAATAGATGCATTGGACTATGAACATGTTATTAATACAAAGGAATTAGAGGTATCATATGATGATTATATAATACTTGATGTTCGTGAAGATAAGGAATATAATGGTGGAGTTCATTATGGAGAGGCAAAAGGGGGACGTTTACCTGGAGCTATTCAAGTTAGATTTATAGACTTATTTGATTCTGATGGATACTTAAAATCAAGTGAAGAGATTACTTCAATGTTTGAAGACGCCAATATTAAAAAGACTGATAAAGTAGTTGCTTATTGTACTTCTGGAATTAGATCAGCTTATGCACAATTGATTATGGAAATGTTAGATTATGAAGTTGTAAAAAATTATGAAGGTTCTTATAACACGTGGTGTGTTCACAATGAAGTAGAGAATGATTAATAGGGTGTTGAAAGTTGAAAAACACAAAACAAACTAATAAAATCTATATATACTTAATTGGTTTATTATCTGTAGTAGTATTTTATGTAGTCTCAGAACCATTTAAGTCTTTTAGTAGTGAGATTATTATGTTGTTTACTTCAAAGAGTTCAGATTCCATAATAGGATATCTTAATTCTTATGATATCATTAGACCGGCAGTTTCTATTGCTTTAATGTTATTGCAAGCATTGATCTTTCCTTTTAAGTATGAAATTATGGTTTTTGCAAACATAAAGGTATTTGGTGAACTGATTGGACTTGGTTTAAGTCTTATAGGTAGGATTATCGGAGCTTATTTTTGTTATGATATTGGCAAAACCTTATTATCTAATAGAATAGAATTAATCATAAAGAAGTTAAATAAAGGTGAGATCATAACCGATTTTATTAGAAGTAGTGGCTTAATACATGTATTTATTAGAATGTTACCATTAAATTTTGATTTAATCAGTTATATTGCTGGGATTATACAATTAGATTCAAAAAAGTATATGGTAAATTCAATTGTTTGGATTATCCTTACAACTGTACCTTATTCAATAAAGAAAGGTTATTTTAGCTATAGCTATGAAATGAGAACCACATTTATAAGACTTATATTATCAATCCTAGTATTTGTAGTTGTTTCAAGGAAATATTATAAAGATATTAGGAGGGTATAAATGAATAAAAGTAAAAAATCTATGTTAATAAAAATTTTGCTTTTAGCAGTAGTAATACTGTTGTTTGTTTTTGTTAAACCACTAAATGTTGGTTTGAAAAATATGATAGGCGCATTTAAAGATGTAGAATCAGTAAAGGAATATATTAGATCATTTGGAGTTTGGGCAGTAGCGATTTCTTTTATGATGATGATTTTTCAATCTATTGCTGCCCCCATACCTGCTTTTTTTATAACTTTTGCAAATGCAGCTATTTGGGGATGGTGGAAAGGGGCTATACTTTCTTGGTCTAGTGCCATGGTTGGTGCAGCCATATGTTTTGGAATTTCAAGAATTTATGGAAGAGGAGTTGCTGAAAAGTTTGCCAGTAAAATGGCTCTTGATGAAGTGGAAGTTTTCTTTGAAAAATACGGAAAGAACACTATACTTGTAGCTAGACTTCTACCTTTTGTACCTTTTGACCCTATAAGTTATGCAGCAGGATTAACATCTATGAAATTTGGTGGATTTTTCTTAGCTACAGGTTTAGGTCAATTGCCAGCAACTATTGTTTATTCCTACGCCTCAGCAAAATCCTCTGATCCATCTACATTTGTAAAAGGATTATTAATCTTATTTGGTGTTAGTGCATTAGTATATACAGCAAGGAAGATTTGGATTGAAAGGAATAAGAAATCTGTAAATTAAAAAATATACTGGGGTTGCTTCAAAACAGGAGGTAACCCCTCTGTGTTATGAGAGATTACTAGTCTCATTAGATATGGGCTAATTTCATTATTTTATTAATAGAAAAGGTGTAGGTAGAATATGAAAATATCAGATAAAACCTTGAAACTGATAATTGAAGAAGAGGAAAAATGCATAGGTTGTAAGCAGTGCATGAAAGGCTGTCCTATGTTAGATAAGTTCTGCGAATCTCCAAAGGAATTATTAGGAGAACTTAACGCAATTAAAAATTTTGAACACTCCTTACCTTACTCATGTATGTTATGTGGATACTGTACCAAAGTATGTCCAACATCAGTGGATCTAAAAAGCTTATTCTTAGAATTGCGAAGGGATACTGTAGATATAAACAATGGGAAACTTCCAAAAGAGCTAAATACTAAGGGAGTAGATTTACATCAAAGGCTTAGCTTTTCTAATATATTTGCTTCTGATATCCAAAACTTACAATCGGACACAATATTTTTCCCGGGATGTGGCCTTCTTTCCTATAGTCCGAGAATAGTAGAAAATACATATAATTATCTTAGGGATAAGATAGAGGGTATTGGTATGTATACAAAATGTTGTGGAAAACCGACTAATTACTTGGGTAAAGAGGAAAAATTTAAAGAGTATTATTCAATCCTTGAGAAAGAATTTAAGGAAAAAGGTATTAAAAAAATAATCACAGGATGTCAAAATTGTTTTGTTACTATAGGGAATAATAGCAAGGATATAGAGGTTGTTTCCCTATGGGAGGTATTGGCCAATGTGGGAATCCCAGATGAGAAAATTAGTATTGGTATAAATACAGATAGAGAATTTACAATCCATGACCCCTGTCCTACGAGAAATGAGGATGTAATTCATAGCTCCATTAGAAAGATAGTCGATGATTTAGGACTTAGGGTGGAGGAAATGAGTTTTAACAGAGCTAGAACTCTTTGTTGTGGGGCAGGAGGTATGGTACCAATGACTCAGGGTCATATATCCAAGGCTCATACTTTGAGAAGAGCTCAGGAAGCAAAAACGGAATACATTATTACCTATTGTCAAGAATGTGTAGAGTCCATGCGAAGAGGTGGTAAGAGTTCCTATCATATATTGGACTTACTATTTAATGAGAAACTTGAAAATATGGAACAAATAAACCAAGGGCTAATGGCTAAATGGATCAATAGATATAAGGGAAAGAATATTGGAAAGTGAGAATTCAAAAAACAATTTCAAATCTTATCATATGTCAAGCGACTTCTACTTCATACCTAAAGAAGGAAAGAATTTGGTATTAGCTTTATTTGTTTAGTTTAGCATTTAAAGAGTTAAGATTTATTAGAAAATTAGGGGTATAATCATATTATACGAGGGGGTATGGGAATGGACAAAAATGCAATGTTTGTAATAGATGAAAGAGTAAAAAGAACTATTGTAAATCTAGAAAAAAACAAGATGAATGGTTACTTTGTTCAAACAGAAGAAGAAGCTCTTAGGAAAATAGAGGACTTAATTTCAGAAGGAGATACCGTATCAGTAGGTGGTTCGATGACACTCTTTGAAACAGGAGTTATGGAATTACTCAGAAATGGCAAATACAATTTTCTTGATAGATACGAAGAAGGCTTGAGCCCTGAGGGAATAAAAGAAGTATTTAGAAAAAGCTTTTTTGCAGATGCATATCTTACAGGTTCTAATGCTATTACTGAAAACGGCGAGCTCTATAATGTAGATGGTAATGGAAACAGGGTTGCAGCCATGCTCTATGGCCCAGATAAGGTAATCGTAGTAGCAGGCAGAAACAAAATAGTAAAGGACCTGGAACAAGCAATTTTAAGGGTTAAAGAAACAGCTGCTCCTGCAAATAATGTAAGACTGAACAGAAATAATCCTTGCACTAAGACAGGTCATTGCATGGATTGTCAGCAAGAAGGCAGAATATGCAACGAATATACAGTTATAAAGAGACAAAGTAATAAAGATAGAATTCATGTAATCATAATAAATAAAGAATTAGGCTATTAAAATGAATAAAATAAAGGTCTGCAAAATTGTTTTAAAAATTGCAGACCTTTTTATTTGGTTAAACCTTAAAGCCATTTCAAGATGTGGAAAAACCTATTAGAAGCTTGGCTTCTCAACTTTACTCCCAGCCACATACCTTTCAACAATATTTCTATCATCACCTAAGTAGATAAATCTTTGTATACGTTCTTCAAGAGTTAAATCATCACCAAAGAAATTCGAATCATCTATTATTAATGCATCAAATTCATAACCTTCCTCAAAGCTACCTACTTTACCAAAGAATTTACCGCCACCTTTAGTACCTAGATAAAACACTTCTGGAGTCGTAAGAGGTGCAAGTTCCTTATTAGTTTCTAGCCATTTTATCTTAGAAACCTGAGCAGCTACTGACATTGCATTCGAAATACCTATTTTATGTCCCCCACTAATATCTGAGCCTAATCCAACATTTACACCCTTATCTAAGAAATATCTAACAGGCATTATACCACTAGAAAGATTTAAGTTAGAATGTGGACAATGTGCAACATAAACCTCATTATCTTTCATCAATCCAACTTCTTCTTCAGTATTATATATACAATGAGCCATTATAGTAGGTTTTTGACCAAACAAACTATAAGAGTCATATACACTTGCATAGTTTTTGTGCTCTGGATGAAGCTCTTTAACCCACTCAACTTCTCCTGTGTTTTCAGACAGGTGAGATTGTATAGGCACATCAAATTCATTTGCCATTTTACCAAGCTCTTCAAGAATTTCTATGGAACAAGTAGGCACAAATCTAGGAGTTATAATAGGCTTAACAAGTTTAGATTTACCTATGTGTGCTTCTAGATATTCCCTTGTATCCCTTAGTGACTGCTGGCTATCTTCTCTTATAAAGTCAGGGCAGTTTCTATCCATATTTACTTTACCTACATATGCACCTAAACCTGCCTTAACAAGCAAGTCAAATAGTAGACCTGTAGACTCTTTATGAATGCTTGCAAAAATAACTGAACGAGTTGTTCCATTTTTCCAAAGCTCTTCTACAACTCTGGAGTAAACTTTTTTTGCATAACTTGTATCCTTATATTTTGCTTCTTCTGGGAATGTATACTCTTCAAGCCAAGGAAGCAGTTCTTTATCAAGACCTAATCCACAGTTAGGAAATTGAGGTGCATGTAAATGTAAGTCAACAAATCCAGGTATAATTATTTTGTTTCCAAAATCCTTAACTGAAGTATTCTTGTATTCTTCGGGTAACACAGAAGCTACCATCTTCACCTTATTGTCTTCAACGATGATGAAACCGTTTTCAAGTATAGTAAATTTTTCAGGCGATTCTGTAAACATTATATGACCCTTGTATATTATTATCTTATTATTTTTGCTCATAAAACCAGCTCCTTACAAATATAATTTATAATTATGCCCTTATGTTAATTATACCCTTTTTATAATAGATGATGCAAGGGAAGGTGATAACCGTTGAAAGTATTGCATTTACTAAGATAGTGACGTTTTTGTAATAAAAAAATATATTCTTAAGAAAATACGACAAAAAGGCTAAAAAGCTCGTGAAATATATACAAAGGGGCTAATTGTGATTCATAAGCTTTTAAAAAGGAATTTCTCTTATATAATTATGATTATTTTTGAAGGAAAATAGCAAAAGTTGTAGAATTTATACTAAGTATAAGTCAGTATATATTTGATTACCTAAAGATTATTAACCTTAATAAAATAATTTTAAATATAGTCATGTCTTCAAACAATTATTTGATGCTAAATTTAAACCTTCAGCTTAAATTTAGCTTTAAGCATAAGGAGGAAAAAAGATGAGGGAAATAACCATACAAAAAATCGATACAAAAAAGCAGGAGAAAGAATTTATAATACTTCCTTGGAAAATATACGTGAATGATGAATGCTGGACTCCTCAATTAATATCTGATTATAAGAAAGCTATAAGAGGTGAAAGCAATTCATTAGTACAAAGTGGTCCCTTTGAGCATATAATTGCATATAAAGATAGGGAAGCTTGTGGCAGACTTTGTGTTGGGATAAATAATGATTTAAATCATGCAAAAGGCTATAAGGAAGGATATATTTCCTTATTCGAGTGTATAGATGATTATGATGTAGCTAAGGAGTTGTTTGACTACGCTAGTAACTGGCTTAAGGAAAAAGGAATGGACAGAATAATTGGGCCTGTATCACTTCCTAATGGAGATGATAATAGAGGACTTATAATAGACAATTTTACAGATCCAACACTTGTAATGAACACATATAATAAAAGCTATTATAGAGATCTTTTTGAGAAATATGGGTTTTATAAATACTGGGATTGTTATGCATATCGTTATAATATGTCGGATGAAATAGACCAAAGATATAGAAAGTTTGTACCCTATGCAATGGAGAAATACAAATTTAGAATAGATAAAATAGACCTTAAAAACATTAAAAAAGAAATGGCTGACATAAAACAAATAATAGATGAAGCTATGCCAGATGAATGGGATGATTTTATGCCACCAACAGACGAAGAAATAGAGATTATGGCAAAAAGCTTAGTGCCTGTAGCAGATCCAGATTTAATATATATAGCTAGAACAGAAGAGGGAAGGCCTATAGGCTTTAATATAGCCTTACCGGACTATAATCAGGTACTAAAAAAGATGAATGGAAAACTGTTTCCAATAGGATTTATAAAATATCTCTATTATAAAAAGAAAATTGATAGATTAAGACTATTTGTATTATTTGTAATACCAGAGTATAGGAGAAAAGGAGTTCCTTCAGCTATATATATGAAACTATTTGATGAAGTTAAAAGCAAAGGCTATAAGTATGGAGAAGGCTCTACAGTTTGGGAATACAATAAAATCATGCAAAGGGATATTGAAAAGCTTGGTGGAAAAATTTATAAAACCTATAGGATATTTAAAAAGGATTTAAATGATAATGTACAAATTCAGGACAGTGTACAAACTGAATACAGAGTTAACTAAGTTTTTATTAATTTTTTACTTAGCTAGACCATATTGGTGAGTAAGAATATACTAGAAAAGGAATAGAAAGGTGCTAGTATAAGAAAAAATGTGTACGGAAATTCATACACTAACAGGCTAAAAGAAGCTAAAATACTGAATTTAGTCCTTAACAATGTTAATTAAACCAACATAATAAGAGAAATAAGAAAATCGGTGTTATCAAATATAAGGGTGGTAATATCGATTTTTACACTTTTGTTAATTGTTTTATAATATTTAATTAGAAAAAATAGACGTTTTTAAAAAAGATGGCATAGTAATTGCTTATATTAAATGTGAGGCTTTAGGTAAAAAAACAACAAGAAAACTAAGGAGGTTTTATCATTGAAAAAAGCATTATCTTTATTACTTGTGATAACGTTTTCATTGTCACTATTTTTAGTTGGGTGTACAGGTGAAACAAATCAGAATCAACCAAACCAGCCTGGAGAAACAGGATCAAAAGATCCAATAGTTATTGGAGCACTTACATCACTAAGTGGCGCATTACAAGACTATGGTGAGCAAAACCAAAAAGGTTTTATGTTAGGACTAGAGTATGCTACTGACGGAACTATGGAAGTAGCAGGAAGACCTCTCGAAGTTATATGGGAAGATACTACTAACGTACCTGATGTTGCAAGAGAGAGAGCATTAAAACTATTAGATAAAGATAAAGTAGATCTATTAATGGGATGCGCTTCTTCATCAGACGCAGCTGCAATATTAGACCTAGCAAAAGAGTTTAAAACTGTTTATGTTATAGAACCTGCAGCAGCAGACTTTTTAACTGGAGATGCTTGGAACAGATACATATTCCGTACAGGTAGAAACTCTGCACAAGATGCAGCAGCTATGGCAGATGTTATTGTAAATAGTAAGAAAGGAGCAAAAGTTGCTACACTAGCACCAGACAGTGCTTTTGGTCGTTCAATGGTTGATCCAATAGTTAATGAATTAATTGAACGTGGAGGAGAACTGGTACATCAAGAGTTCCCACCAGCAGAAACAACTGACTTTTCTCCATATATAATGAGAATTAGAGAAGCAAAACCAGATTACTTATATGTTATTTGGGCAGGAGCTAACAACCCATGGGGACAATTAATGGAATTTGACCTTGAAAGCTATGGTATTAAAATAACTACTGGAGCACCAGAAATTGCTGCACTTAAGAGCATGGCTCCAATGATTGGAATGCAAGGATTCTGTGTTTATCACTGGACACTTCCTCAAAACAACTCAGCTAATGACTGGTTAGTTAAGGAAATGGATGCAAGATATAACGAAGTACCTGACCTATTTACACCAGGCGGTATGTCAGCAGCTATTGCAATCGTAACAGCTCTAGAAAAAACTGGTGGAAATCCAGATTCAGAAGCTCTTATCGAAGCAATGGAAGGCATGGAATATGAGAGCCCAACTGGAAAGAGATATTTCCGTAAAGAAGACCACCAATCAATACAACCTTTATATGAAATAATTCTTGAAGAAGTTGATGGATTAGATTATCCAGTTCCTAAGTTTGTTCGTGAAATACCAGCTGAAGATATAGCACCACCTGTAAATGTACCAGCTCAATAAAAGAATAAACTATTATAAAAAATAAGCTTAAGAAATGGTCGATTACAGAAAGGATGTATATAATGGGTGAAACATTAATTAAAACCGAAAAACTAGGCATAAGTTTCGGAGCCCATAAAGCAGTATACAATGTGGATCTCGAGTTAGA
>Ga0265293_10002917_pt1 | contig 32905 bp, 26 predicted proteins | sample Munlanlewell138R_FD_192505 | JGI IMG/M metagenome (GOLD analysis project Ga0265293, IMG submission 192505) | Leachate microbial communities from a municipal landfill in Southern Ontario, Canada - Leachate well 138R | ecosystem: Engineered > Solid waste > Landfill > Unclassified | place: Canada... | reverse complement strand
GAATTTTGCTACAGGATTAACCGCTCTCAGATGAAAAATAATGTGTTCAATAATATTATTGGCAGGATGGTAGCAGCTGACAAAATCTACCAGACCGAATTAGTATGTAGTTAACTACTGACCTCTATAATTTGATTTTAAAGCAAGGTTTATTTCAGGCTTTTTTTTTAATAAAATTCTTTTTTTTGATTTTAAGGAAAAAATGGAACCCACCCAGGCAGAGCTGCCGGAGCTTGACGAGAGAGTGTCGGAGTGTTGGGCTTTTGGAATGTGTCGTTACTGTTTCTTGAAACACGTCTTGTGTATCAATCAATCCTTGCGTAGCAGTACCGCTTTTTGATGATCGCCTTTGTCGATGGTTTTAAAAAACCCGTAAATCTCGTCATAGTGGTCTTTTGAAAAAGTTCCGCCTTTGATCACAAGCTCACGAACAACTGTCAGAACATGTTGCGTGGTATCGAAGCTGATAGTGTAGCTTCCCATCAGACACGAATCGGATAAATCTTCGGGCATGTACTCCACCAGGTAGGTTTGTGGCAAGACAATCTGCAGGCTGTCGATTTCGGTGGTTCCATTACCCACAAAAATGTCGTGTCTGCGTTCCGGGCGGTGGGTAATTGCTGAAGTATATTTATTAAAAATATTAGGTTTCACCATCAGCCGTTTCCCAACTGCACTTGCATAACCTGCTGCGTCGATGGCCAGCGCAAGGCTGTTTTGAAAATCTTCGGTGAGTGAGTCCGAAAATTTATAACTCCTTATCGTAAGTTGTCCGGGCTGCAGTGTTTTCAACAGCCACTTTTTCTGCTCCTGAGCGGAAACATTCAAGGGATAGAAAATGGTGGCGCACGACAGGCCCTGGTAGGTGAAGGTGGCATCGCAGCTCAGGTTGCCATCATCGCTAAGTACAGCATTGGCGGTGCATAGCGTAAGATTGTCAGCTTCTGTGGCCCGGCTGGTGCTAACAAGGTGCCCGCCATCCTCGCCAATCAAAACTGCCTTTCGGTTTACGTTACTTGCGCCGATATAACCGCACGGATACTGCTGGCTGGTGCATTCGAGCCAGATGGTGTCGTTTTCCACAGGTACGCACAAAATCACATGATTTGTTTGGTTGACGGATGGGAATTCAGAAAACAAGCTGCCCCGCTCTTTGCCATTCCCAATTTCGGCATAAAACGATTCGATACCGGCTACTTTGAGCAGAGCCTTGGTGTAATTGGAAAGTGCTTTGCAATCGCCGTATCCGTTTGCGTCAACATCCTCAGCGGCCATGGGCTGAAATCCTCCGATACCCAACGAAATATTTACATAGCGGGTATTTCGCTGCATATACTGATAAATTTTTTGGATGCTGGTTCGGGTATCAATGTCCCCTTCGATAAGTTTAAGGATTTTATCATGTGTTTCCCGTGGGATTTTATCGCGGTTTTTTAATAATCCATTCACCCATGCGCCATAGTTTTGCCAGGTATCGAAGCTGCCTGTTGTGCGCTCATATTCGAACGAATGCGGAGCCAACATCACCCATGGCAGAAAATCCTTTTTGGGCGGCATAAAGGGTTCTGACTTAAATGCCGGGATATTTCCAATTGCCCACCGAAAGGTTTTTGTTTTACCATCATCATTTTCCATAAAATCAAACGCACCGTTTTCCGCTTTGTAGGATACCGGAAATTCTATGTTATAGATAACCGTAAAGTCGGCCTGTTCAACCGCAAGCCCTTCGTGTGTTACGGGCATCCACACATCGAAACCAACCAGGCCATTGAGTGTGATTTCGTATTCATACTCTGCTGTATATGGAAATTGCTTTCGGATGGGTACGAGCTGTTTTGAACGGCTGTCGCTGTAAAAGGTAAAATCGGTATAACTGGAAAAATCGTTGATATCGCTTTTTTTCACTTTGTCGATCTCAACCCCTAAGGCATTGTAGAACTTTCCGCGAATAGATTCCACTTTGCGGTTTTTGTCGTAATGAAGGGCAAGCCAGGCATCGCTGCGCCCGTTTTTGTTCAGGACCGTAACAGCCAGATGCACCTTCATCACAGCCTTCCCGGCCGACATACGATTTATCTCGGTATGATGAAACCTGATAACGGCATCGGCATTTTGCAACAATGTGTCGGGAATAAGCATGGCAGCCAAACCAAAATCCTGGGCTGATGCATTAAAAAACCAGCTGATCAGAATTAAAAACAACAAAAATCGTTTGCCCATGCAGCTTATATTTTTTTAAGTACAATTTGCTCTTTGTGCTTGTCGACAACCATATCGAGGAGCTGCTTAAGAAAAGGATATTGCTCGGGTAAAAAGAACACTTTATTTATCGACAATATCGAGATGATCTGCAATTTATTACCCAACTGAGTAATGCTGTACATAAACTTTACCGAGCCATCATCAAGTTTCACAATGGCTGGTTTTGGCAATTCTTCTATCGCAAAACCATCGGGAATAGAAATGGCAATGCTTTGCATGTCAGTAATGGGATATTCGAATTCGACGGGGTATTCGCGGTTTTCAATTTTAAAAGGGTTTTTTTTCCAGGCATCCATAAACATCGGCTCGAAGAAACAAAGATCTCCTGCTTTTTCGAGCTTCCCCGAAATTTCCACATCCAGCTTTACTTCCACGTTGGAGTACAGACTATCTACCCCCGTGAGTTCGCTGTTATTAATCTGAAGGCCACTGATATTGTCGAACTTTTTCTGAAGATAACTTTCGGTATCTGTTTCGCGGGCTGCTTTCAGACGTTCTTCATAAGCGCTGTAATTGTTGTAGGTATAATGCAGGTCGCCCTTGAAAATTCCCTCTTCGTCAAGCGCAAGGTTGTAGGTTGCTGATTTGGCAAAATCACTGTTTTGTAATTTTATCCAGCCTGACTTATTTTCATCCACAATCCACCCTTCATTATTCAAACAACGCGTGGGCAAAAGGTTAATTTCGGACAGGGGTTCTGTGGCATCCATCAGGTAAGTGCGCTGTCCATCGGTGGCCATTGCAATTACATAGTTGAAACTGCTTAAGGAGGGATGCGAGGGATGGATCATGCCATTTGCGCGTGTACTAAGCAATACGGGATAAGCTTCGAGACCCAGCTCGCGCAAGAGCACAACCAGCGTCAGGTTGATGTCGGCACTGTTGCCCGCTTTCGATTTATAAGCATCGCGCAAGGTGCTGCTGACGTATTTGCTATTCCTCCCATTCCATAAAAATCTCTTCTTGACCATCTCAAAGGCAGTTTGCATCAATGCGAGGGTGTCGGAATACTGAGATTTGATCAGCCCAACTTCATCATTTAAAAATCTCTCACGTTTTAATTGAAGGCCAAAACTGCCGGATTTAAGCAGGTTGCGATTGATATCGTCCCAACTAAGCGTGTAATGTTTTTCGATTCGGTTGGGAAATTTGGTCCAGGCCAGCTCAAAATCGACCTTTGAAATATAATTTTGGGCTGTGGTAAGATAGGCTTCAACCGGAAATGCAGGAATGTTGCTGGCGGTATAAAGTAAGATTATTTCATCATAATTAATGGTGCTTTTGCTCTTTTTATTGTCGCCACCAACTATAGTTTGGTGTGTGTCTTCATAGGTTATTTCGATGAAACTGCGCTTTGTATCTGTTTTTAAATCTACATGAAAATAGCCACGCTGTGCCTGGTTGTAATGAAAATATTCAGGGATGGTAAGATGGTATTCTGTAAGCAAAGTGGGGATGGTATGCTGGAATGCCCAGCTTTGAAGGTTGTAGTAAAAATCGGATTTTACAGTATAGCTCACCTCTATTACCGAACCGCCTTTTACCTGTGGCATGGCGCACTTCATGATATCCCAGTTTTCATTTTTCTCCTCCGATATCAGGTCTTTAGTGCGCAATTTCACATCCTCAATTTTACCCCCGCTTTTATTATAGGTGGCCGCCTTGAATTGTGTGACCTCCTCCTTATCGCCAAGAGAGTGATAAATGGGTATTTCAATGTCGGCCCAATCAAAAGCGTTGTCATCGAGGATTTTTATCCTGTAATGCCTTTCAAAAAACATCTGAAAACCTTTGTGTTCGCTGCTGCTTTCACTGGCACGAACAACGGTGGTGGCATATTGAAAGTAGGTTCGTCCAAAATCAAAAATAAAATACGCATGAGCAGAAGAATCTATTGGGCACACGGTGGCTTCTATTTCCTGCTTAGAAATTTTCCCAAATTTTGAAGGCGGTTTCTGACACCATCCCCACAATCCTGTCATCAGCATCAACGATACTGTAAATAGCTTGATTCGATTCATTTTGTTTTATTTTTTTAAAGGTTACAAAAATTTTTATTTTACAATATTACAATTTTTTTTCACCGCTTACATATTCCTGCGGTACTGCCCTCCCACTTTGAAAAGCGCGTCGGTGATCTGTCCCAGCGAGGCGTGTTTGGTAACTTCCATCAGCGCGTCGAATATATTTTGGTTTTCGATGGCTCGTTGGCGCAGCATCTTTAGGCTTTGCTCCACTTCGGGCTGCCAGGTTTTGTGCAGTTGTTCGAGCATAGTGATCTGATACTCCTTTTCGGCGGTGGTGGCGCGGATCACCTCTCCGGGCAGCACCGTTGGCGAACCTGTGGAAGAGAGGAAGGTGTTGACGCCCATGATGGGCAGCTTGCCGCTGTGCTTCATCGATTCGTAGTAAAGCGACTCCTCCTGAATCTTGCCGCGCTGGTACATGGTCTCCATAGCGCCCAGCACGCCGCCACGTTCGGTGATGCGGTCGAACTCGCTCAGCACGGCCTCTTCCACCAGCTCGGTAAGCTCCTCGATGATAAAAGAGCCTTGCAGCGGATTTTGGTTTTTGGCCAGTCCCAGCTCGTGGTTGATGATCATTTGTATGGCAATGGCGCGGCGCACCGAAGCTTCGGTAGGCGTTGTGATGGCCTCGTCGAAGGCGTTGGTGTGCAACGAATTGCAGTTGTCGTAAATAGCGTAGAGCGCCTGCAGCGTGGTGCGGATGTCGTTGAAGTCGATCTCCTGCGCATGCAGCGAGCGTCCCGAAGTCTGGATGTGGTATTTCAATTTTTGCGACCTGTCGTCGGCATCATACTTCAGCTTCATGGCTTTGGCCCAGATCAGGCGCGCCACACGACCCAACACAGCGTATTCGGCATCGATGCCATTAGAAAAGAAAAAGGAAAGGTTTGGTGCAAATTTGTTGATATCCATGCCGCGGCTGGCGTAATATTCTACGTAAGTAAAACCGTTGGCGAGCGTAAAAGCCAATTGTGTGATGGGATTGGCGCCGGCTTCGGCGATGTGGTAGCCGGAGATGCTCACCGAGTAGAAGTTGCGCACGTTGTTGTCGGTAAAATATTGCTGCACGTCGCCCATGAGTTTGAGCGAAAAATCGGTGGAGAGGATGCAGGTATTTTGTGCCTGATCTTCTTTGAGTATGTCGGCCTGCACGGTACCGCGCACGCGGCTCAGCGTATCTTTTTTGATGCGCTGATATATGTCGGCGGGCAGCACCTCATCGCCGGTAATGCCCAGCAGCATCAGCCCCAGCCCGTCGTTGCCTTTGGGCAGCTCGCCCTGATAGGCAGGCCGCTCGGTGCCACGCTTTTTATAAAAATCCGCAATTTTCTTCTCCGTCTCCTGTTCCAGTCCGTTTTCACGGATATAAATTTCGCACTGTTGGTCGATGGCGGCATTCATAAAAAATCCTACCAGCGTAGGCGCCGGCCCGTTGATGGTCATCGAGACGCTGGTTTTGGCATCCACCAGATTAAAACCCGAATAAAGTTTCTTGGCATCGTCGAGGCAGCAGATCGAAACGCCCGAGTTGCCAACCTTTCCGTAAATGTCGGGGCGTCGCGCCGGATCGTTGCCATACAAGGTCACCGAATCGAAAGCCGTGGAAAGCCGCCGGGCAGGCATGCCAAACGAAACATAATGAAACCGCTTGTTGGTGCGTTCGGGGCCACCCTCGCCGGCAAACATGCGCGTGGGATCCTCGCCTTCGCGCTTGAACGGAAATACGCCGGCGGCAAACGGGAACTCGCCCGGCACATTCTCGCGCAGGTTCCATTTCAAAATATCGCCCCACGCCGTATATTGCGGCAGCGAAATCTTAGGTACCTGCAAGTGCGACAGCGTTTCGGTGTGTGTCTCCACGCATATTTCGCTTTCGCGAACGGTGTAACAAAACATCTTTTCGCGCAACTGCCGGCGTTTCTCATCCCACACCTCCAACACCTTTCGGTTGTGCGGATCGAGATTCAGATCAATTTCATCATAAACTTGCCGGAGGTTATCGGCAGCGGCATCGTCGCCTTTTTGTTTTAAAAGAGAAATGCTTTCGTGCAGGGCAAAAAGCTGTTGCGCAATGTTGCCTTGTTTTTCCACCCATTTATTATAGCGACGGACGGTTTCGGAAATTTCGGAAAGATAGCGCACACGTGCCGGCGGGATGATGTGTATCTTCTCCGACATCTCTTCACCAGCCTGCATCTTGGTTTGCAATGGGGCGCCGGTTTTTTCGACGATGAGCTGCATCAACGCACGGTAAAGTTCGTTGGTGCCTGGATCGTTGAACTGCGAAGCTATCGAGCCATACACCGGCATGGTCTCCGGATGCTCGTCGAAGCGCATGTGGTTGCGCTGGTATTGTTTTTTAACATCGCGCAAAGCGTCGGGGGCGCCACGTTTGTCGAATTTGTTGAGGGCGATGATGTCGGCAAAATCGAGCATATCAATTTTTTCGAGCTGGGTAGCTGCGCCATATTCTGGCGTCATCACATACATCGACACGTCGCTGTGGTCGACGATTGCAGTGTCGCTTTGGCCGATGCCGGAAGTTTCGAGAAAGATCAGATCGAAGCCGGCCATTTTTAAAATACAAACGGCATCGCTTACATAGCGCGAAAGCGTGAGATTGCTTTGGCGGGTGGCCAGGGAGCGCATATAAACGCGTGGGTTGCTGATGGCGTTCATGCGGATGCGGTCGCCCAGCAGCGCGCCGCCGGTCTTGCGTTTGGAAGGATCCACCGAGATGATGCCCAGGGTCTTGTCGGGGAAATCGTCGAGAAAGCGCCGCACAATTTCATCGATCAGCGACGACTTGCCCGAGCCACCGGTACCGGTGATGCCCAGCACAGGCGTGTTGTGACTGCAATTGTTATGAATTTCGGTGAGGAAGCCCCGGATGCTTTCCGGGAAATTCTCCACAGCAGAGATAACCTGTGAGATGTGCAGCAGATCTTTTTGCTTGATTTTCTCAATATCGGGAGTTACCTCTTTTCCTGTGGGACGATCCGCCTTCTTCAGCAGATCGTTGATCATCCCCTGCAAACCCATCGAGCGCCCGTCGTCAGGAGCATAGATACGTGTAATGCCATAATCGTGCAGCTCGGCGGCTTCTTCGGGCAGGATGACGCCGCCGCCGCCGCCAAAAATTTTGATGTGGCCGGCACCATTTTCCTGAAAAAGATCGTGCATATATTTAAAAAACTCCATGTGGCCGCCCTGGTAGGAAGTGATGGCTACCGCCTGGGCATCTTCCTGGATGGCACAGTCCACAATGTCCTGCACGGAGCGGTCGTGTCCCAGATGGATTACCTCGGCGCCGGAGGCCTGGATGATGCGCCGCATCACGTTGATGGCAGCATCGTGGCCGTCGAACAAAGAGGCTGCCGTTACGATTCGGATTTTATTTTTGGGTTTATACGCGTTGATTTTCTGCATCATTAGCTAATTTTTTAGGTTATCAATGGACAAAGATAAAGTTATTTAAAAAAGAAACTGCTGCCAGTTCGGGACATTGATAAATCGCAAAACGGCAAATTGTACGAAAAAGAGAGACCCGGGGCGGCTGTACCGAATAGAATAAAAATTGGTTCAATCAAGGTAGCGCTTGCTTAAAAGCGGCAGAGCTGCGAAATATTTGTAGAGATCATAATGTCCCCAGAAACTACCTAAGGTGCAGCGCACCGAAATATTATTTTTCTGAGTTTTTCAGCAGGCTCTAAGCAGGGTGCCCAATCGGGCGCCTGCAAAGCGTGGCATAAAAATGCTTTACAAAAATTTACCTGCATCGGTAAAAGCCTGTTTTATCTACATTTGCCGGTTTTGAAATTAGAAAACTAAGATGGCAAAATACGGAAAATGGATAGGTGGCGGACTGGGCTGGGCTTTGGGAGGCCCCATCGGCGCTTTGATAGGATTTTTATTTGGATCGATGTTCGACGGTGCGGCCTCCGGCGCCGAAAGCTGGCTGCCGCCTCCCGGCAAGGGAAACGCCACACAAACCGGCGGCTACCGCCAGCAAACCTACCGACGCCAGCAAACACAAACCGGCGACTTCCTGATGAGTCTGATGATTCTGGCTGGCTCGGTGATGAAAGCCGACAACCGCGTGATGAAGTCGGAGCTGGAGTACGTGCGCAACTTCCTGCGCAGCCAGTTCGACGAAGAGGTGACGCAACAAAACATCCTGGTGCTGCGCCGGATATTGGAGATGGATTACGACCTCCCGGCAGTAGCGCGCCAGGTAGGCCGCTTTATGGATCAGGCCTCACGGCTGCAACTGCTGCATTTCCTTTTTGGCATCGCGCAGGCCGACGGCCACAGCCATCCCAAAGAGGTGGAAATGATCGAGCGTATTGCGCTGCTAATGGGCATCAGCCAGAGCAGCTTCGGCTCCATCAAGGCAATGTTTGTAAAAGATCAGTACCGAAATTTTACGATCCTGGAAATAACCCCCGACGCCAGCAACGAAGAGATTAAAAAAGCTTATCGCAAAATGGCCGTGAAATATCATCCCGACAAGGTGAGCCATCTGGGTGAAGATATTCAGGAGGCCGCCAAACGCAAGTTTCAGGAACTCAACAACGCTTACAGCGAGCTGCGCAAAGAAAGAGGGATTGTTTAGAAAGAGGGATTGTTTAGAAAGTAGTAGGGAGTAGGTAGTAAGTAGAAAGTAGCAGGTAGTAAGTAGTAGGTAGTGGTATTCATCGAAATATTTGCTGAAGTTCATACAAAAATGATCACGAAATAATCGCCCGCGGCAACGACCATATTTTGTCTAATTTTGCCAGCAACAAATTTTAACAATTCATCATCCATAATTCATTTTATGAAACGATTTTACTTATTGCCAATGCTTTTGCTGATGTTTTCGCTCGCGATGGTTCAGCAGCAGATACTGGCCCAAAACAAAGAGAAGCCCGTCACGCTGAAGCACTACATGAGCGCAGAAGAGGCCAAACTAAAGCATCTGATCGGGAAAGACGCCCGCGCTACCGACCCGCCCCCGGCGCCGGTTACCAACTTCGCCGAATTTGATAAGATGCAGTCGGTGCTGATTCGCTACAGCTTTGGCATCCCCTACAACCTGATAGCAGCCATGTCGGAGAAAAGTATTGTGACCACGCTGGTAGCTACTACCACCGAGCAAACTTACGTTACCAACAAATACACGCAGGAGGGCGTTAACCTGGCCAACTGCGATTTTATCATTGCTCTTACCAACAGCTACTGGACACGCGACTACGGCCCCTGGTTTGTCTTTGATGGCAACGACGAGATGGGCATCGTCGATTTTACCTACAACCGTCCTCGTCCTTCCGATAATGCCATTCCCGCACAAGTAGCGCAATATATGGGTGTTAACCTTTTTGAGATGGACATCCAAACCTGTGGTGGCAACTACATGTCCGACGGTATGGGCATCGCAGCATCATCACATCTAATATGGATAGAAAACCTACAATACACCCACCAGCAAATCGACGATATCTTCCATGATTATCTCGGCATCGAAACGTATCATGTAGTTGACGATCCCAATAATACCTACATCAACCACATCGACTGCTGGGGCAAATTTCTCGACGTGAACAAAGTGCTGATCCGCTCGGTGCCACAGAGCCATTCGCAATACGACGAGCTGGAAGCTACCGCCAATTATTTTGCGCAACAGACATCGTCGTACGGCACGCCGTTCGAGGTGTACAGAGTTTACACGCCCAACAACCAGCCTTACTCCAATTCGTTGATCCTCAACGACCGGGTGTATGTCCCGATCATGAATTCACAGTGGGACGATGCCGCGCTGGCCAGCTATCAGGAAGCCATGCCGGGCTACGAAGTGATGGGTTTTACGGGCAGTTGGGAATCGACCGACGCGCTGCACTGCCGCACCAAAGGCCTCGCCGACCTCAATCAGGTGCACATCCGCCACATTCCGCTTTCGGGAAATATGCCTTACCAAAACAGCTACCCCGTGGATGCTACCATCAAAGCATTTAGCGGAAGCGAACTTAAACCCGATTCAGTCTTGATTTTTTACCGTGCCAACGAAGGTGCCTGGCAAACAGCGCCAATGACCAACACCGGCGGCCAACAGTGGAGCGGCGAAATCACCACCGCTGCTTCTGGCAGCCGCATCGACTATTATCTTTTCGCTGCCGACCAGGCCAACAACCGCAATATGCACCCTTTTATCGGCGCACCCGACCCACATTTTTTCTTTGTGGATGAGCAGGCTTTTGCGCAAATAAGCGTGACGCCGGAGAGCCTCAGCACAATTTTGCCTCCCGGCGGCATCAGCCAGGAACCGCTTACAATTTGTAATTTCGGAGAAATTGATCTGAATTATTCCATTACCACCAACAGCGCTATGTATGAAGATCTGACCGTGGAAGTTGCTGACAGTCCGCAAGCTACGGCCTATGACTACAACACCTGGGACGAATCCAACTGGATAGAGTTTGAAGTGGAAGGAACCGAAATGCTGTGGGTCGTTGAGGTAAATTATAGCTGGAGCACCGACAGCTATCCCGAAGAGGGCAGCCTCCACCTGATGTCGCCGCAAGGCACCGAGGCGGTGGTAGCATCGGCGCATCCCAGTGGCAACTACGTACAAATTATGTCGGATTTTATGAATGAGCAGGGCGACGGCACCTGGCGCATGTGGATAGAAGATACCTACGGCGACGGCGGCCATCAGGCTACCAACATCGGGGTCACCTTCACCAGCAACGTCAATACTTTTGGCTGGCTGTCGGCAACGATGCAAGGAGTTGTACCTCCCGGTGAATGTGTCGTTATTAATGTTCTTTTCAATGCCGGCGAGCTGTTGCCAGGCGTTTATGAAGGCTCCGTGAATATTGCTTCCAACGACCCTGACCAGCCACTGCTGGAAGTTCCCGCCACGCTTGAGGTGTTGGCGCCCGGCTATGTCGTGTGTCAGCCCGACACACTGTGGATACTTGAGGAGGATCAACTTTATGAAGGCGTAACAGCGCAGGTTTTCAACCCATCCGGAGCACCTGTCACCATTGAAGGTATTTCTGGTTCAGGTTACCTCGATTGGATAATCAGCGACCTCTCCCACGAACTCTCCTATATCATGCTGCCTGGCGAAGATCTCACGTTTAACGTAAAGTTGGATATGATCACCCCGGAAATAAACATAGTGTATGATTATCTCAACATCATCACCTCCAAAGGCGTGGTGGTTCAAAATATTGTTATCGATTTGGATTTGCTGCAAAGCGTCGGCAACCCGGCAAAAAATAGTATCCGCTGCTATCCCAATCCTTTTGCTTCCAGGCTCACCATCGAAGTCAACAGCAGCGCTGTAACCGGCGTGCGCATTTTGGATTTCAACGGCAAAACCGTGAAGACATTTACCAATGCAGCGCTTTCGCAAAATAAAGTGGTGTGGGATGCACGCAGCTCTGCGGGTGCTGTTACCAATGGAGTTTATTTTGTAGAAGTAACTTCGGATGGTAAAAAAGAAATCTTTAAAGTATTAAAAACGGAATAGTATCCTACCGTTCATTAATAAAACAAAAACCTTCCGTGGCATCATGTGCGGGAGGTTTTTTGTTCGTTGTTCCCTTCGGCTGCGGTGGTTGAGCTCGTAGGTTGAGCCAGTCGAAACCTGTCGAAACCGGCTCAGGGCAGGCTGTTGTTCGTTGTTGGTTGTTTAAAAAAGTAGTTTGGTTTTTAATGGCTAATTTTTTCGCATCTTTGACCTCGCATTCTTTAATCTGGTCATTAATTATTAAAAATAAAAACATGAAAACAATAGGAAAAACAACACTGGCTCTCCTGACACTTCTCGCTTTGGCGGTGTTTCAGTTTACAGCCTGCGTGGACGACGACGACATCAACAACCCCACCGACGACCGGGCGAAATTCCTTGGCCAATGGACGGTTGACGAATCATGCGTGCGGCTCGATTACGAAGCCGTGATTACTGCCGACCCATCGAGCGATACGCGGGTGCTGATCGAGAACTTTGCTTTTCCCGGCCCAGGCTACGAGCCGGCCTACGGCATTGTGAGTGGCAATGTGATCACGCTGCCCCTGCAAACCATCGGCGACAACTGGCGCGTGCAAGGCACCGGCACCTGGCAGGGCACCGGTATCCTGTGGAACTACTACATCGAAATCGGCGCCGACGCCTCCAACTGCGAGGCCAATTACAGATAAAAAAGGTGCAGGATCGGAAGCCGGAAAAAGCTATTTTTCGTTGCTGTTATTGTAGCGCGCTCTTTCCTCTTTTTTTTAAAAATTTCCGGCACTTCTTTGTTTTCATTTTATCCGGCTAAATCATGAATATCCTTAGCGGTCAACACCAATCCTATCAAAATTAACAGTATCGCTATCCATTTCATGTAGGGTTTATTCATAATCTTTACTTTGCTAAGAATTAACACCCCTGCCATAATTAATATTAAGTTGTCGATAAACGTCCCGATGAGTTGTAGCATTCTCGTGATAAATTATTTCTCAAAAACCAAAGATTGAGGGAGCATCAAAAGGAAGGGCAACGACTTCTGGTAATCGAGTTCATCGTACAACATTCCTAATTGTGCGAGTTTTTTGTAGTAGCTGTCGATGTTTTTGTAGTAATAATTTTCTGATTTTATGTACCAGGCTGTTCCGCCTAATTTCTCAGCCAGAAACCATTTTTCGAGTAGCCGGCCACTGCGTCCATTCCCATCGCCAAACGGATGAATATTCACAAATACCAGATGAATAAAGGCTGCGTAATAAAACACTTCGGCGTTGGTCATCTTCTGTTTTAACAAATACTCAATTTCGTCCCAAAGTAAATCCAATTGTTTTTTCACCATCGATTGCGGACAAGCTGTGAATTGAATCCTGCCGGTTTTATGCTCCATCACAAGCATTTCCATAGTCCTTGTGGCACCTCTTTGCTTTTCGGGCAATAAATGAGCGGCTACCAGCTTGTGAGCCTCGATAAAATTTTGCCGATTGAGCTGCTTTTCTTTTGCAAAAAGATAGGCATTGTACAAGTCGTTTGGTTTTTCGGTAAGCTCAGGCAGGTACGTTATGTTGAGCAATTTATGCTTCACATAGCTGTCGATCTCAAGCTGCTCCCCTTCAATTTTGGATGACGCCATCACCGACACCGAAGTGTAAAACTTAAAACTATGCGGCTCCACTTCCATTTTTTGAATTGCTTCAAGCCCGTCATCAATGTCGGTATCCAACATCGATTTCCATGTCTTGAAATATTCAGCGGTGATTATTTTTCGCATTATTTATTTCAGCATTTATTTCATCCAATGTCATTTTTGAAAACCCTTCTTGTTCTGCAATTTCGTTGCATTCCAAAAGTGCTTGCCTGGCATATTCCCTACTTATCAAATCCACCAAATCCGTAAATTTAAGTTCCTTACGATCCAAATTATACTTTTGAAAGTCGGTGTTACTAATTTTTATCTGTAAAGTTTGCATGTTTTTTTTGTGTTTAATTTTACTTTTCAAAGTTAGCAATTGGCTGGCACCATGATAGGAGGCGTCGGATTATTTTTTAAAAATAAAATAAACTGCCAGTATCAGAAATCCAAATCCGATTAAATGATTTAACCGCAGGGTCTGGCTTTTGAAGACGAAGATAGTAAACACGGTAAAGACGACCAATGTAATCACCTCCTGAATAACTTTTAGTTGCCACAAACTAAAAGGGCCTCCATTTTCATCAAAGCCAATTCTGTTAGCAGGCACTTGTGCCGTGTATTCAAAGAGTGCGATTCCCCAACTGATAAGAATAATTGCTGGTAATCCTAAATTACTAAACCAGTTCATGTCTTTAAACTTCAAATGACCATACCAGGCGAAGGTCATAAAGATGTTGGATAAAACCAGTAATAGTACGGTGTAAAGTCCTTTCATTTTGTATCTGTCAGGTGCCGAAAATTCTCGACAAACAGCACACCCCTGCCTGCCTTCGATATTCTGTCAAGTATAAGTGCCTCAGTGCTTTCAGTCATCTTTTTTACTATTTATTGTCGCAAAAATAGCAAACATTTGCGACAGGAATGTTTTCTAAACCATGATTACTAATTCTTTAAAAAGATGCCACCCGAAATGTCCCAGAACTTATTGAAAAATGCACAGAGCTTTTCGAGTACTGATTCTCTTTTCTTTGTGCGGGGGCCGCTGGGTGTAAACCTTGAAACAGGAGGGATAACCTTGCTTAGCGCCGTTCCTGTTGCCTGGACAATATAATACTCCCCGTTATTTAGACCACTGTTTAAGGTGAGTATTTATTAATTTTACCAGTTTAAATTATGAAAGAGACAAGAAGAAGGTATTCAGCGGCAATTTTTTCAGTAGACAAAAGTAGGGAATTAATCCCCACCAACAGGGATGGGGGATTTTAATTGTATCTGTTTGGGTGCTTCTAATCAGCACTCTTACTGCCAAAGAAGTTTTAATGTTTTGTTGGAATTAAAATTTCATTGTAACGCTCCGTTCTCCCTTTTTCATTCTGTCAACCAGTTTAAGGCTTCTTGTGTTATTCGGTTATACCAATCTACTTCATTGTTTGTTGAGTTTGCAAGTTCATTTGAACGTTCGAAAAATCGTCGAATATGTTTCGGTTCAGGAACATAACCGGCGTTATAAGAATCATCAACCATTTTAACAAATACGCTCAAGGGCAAAGGAACAATCGTTGAAGCCCCACCGTAATATTGAATGTTGATTTTGTGCAATGCGTAAAAATGTGCCTTACATGCATCATTTATGTTTGGAGCAATAAATAAGCAGTAAGCAGGTTTTTTGGTTTCCTTTTTATATTTCGCAAGATGTCGTGTAACAGGTTCACCTTCTGTTTCATATTGTCTTTGACCGCTTTGCATTGTTACTTCAACGGTTAAACCAAAATCTCCATAATCGCATACAATGTCAGCCATATTCCCTTGTGCTGTTGACATTGGATTACCAAAGTCGTCAAATTTAAGATTCGCCTTAATAGTTCCACCGTCCAACATTGTCATTGCGCGCCAGGTGTTCCACTCTAACATTAACGGTGTGTCGTAAAGCGAATTGTCGAGTATCTGGTCAAATGTTTTGTTTATATCCACAAATTGTCGGTAGTCTTTGATTGCTGCAATCTGGTTAGTAAGAATTTGCTCTTTTCTGCTTTCTAACTTGTCTGCAAATATGTTCTTGAGCTCTCGTAATGTGGCGCCATCGGGTATTTGAAACTGTAGATATTCACTCCTTATTTTTTGTTCAAGTAATTCTCTGTTGTCAGTTAATAAAGTGGGAACTTGAGGATTGCCAAGATATGCAATATAGTGTTCTTCGTCGTCAACAAAGCACGGCTCTCTGTCCGTATTTTGCAGGAAGTAATCGACCTCTTGAATTTTTTCAGGAACGATTGAAATTGATTTACCTACATGCGAAATATTGACCAATCCCGTTGCCCTTAAATAACGGAAGCATGCATCTGCATAGTCTCGCATATTGCCAGCTTTGGTTTTTAAAAACCTTGCCGTTGAAGCATCAGTTGTTTCTCTTGTTTGTGTGTTACCAGAGCTGATATCGGAGCTATAGATTTCTCTTAGTTCTCTTTCTAAATATTCAGCACGGAATCCCTTGTAGTTGCCTTCATCACGTGCTTTTGCAATCCTGAATTGGTCAATTTTTTGAACAACTGCATGAAATTTCCTATAATCAACTAACTGCAAACCAAAGAACATCAATTCATCAAACATCAATGAACCAAAGTGTCGGATCAAGCGGAATAATTCAAGATAAGGCTTAACCCAAAATTCAGCCGACTTTTCTGTTGGCTTATGGTAAGGCGAAGGAACCTGGAATTTTAGCAACTGCCTTAAAAATATTTCCTCTTTTCGTCTTGAGCTTACTAACTCTTCGCCTGCTGGTGTTAGTCGGATAGTAGGTGAGAGAATAACAAATCCAAGTGCTTTTGGCGCTCGGTTTATTCGGTCTCTTGCACTAAATGCAGGGTCATTAGCCCCCTCGCCATGGAAAAAGTTTTCCTCTTTCAATAGCTTCATAAATGCTCTTTGTGTTTCTGTATTCCATCGTTGCCCTGAAAAATGGGTGCTCAGCAATCCAACTTCAGGAATCATCTTAGCTGGAGTCCTTGGGGACGTTGTAACGAAAATCACTTTACTACCTATTCGTGCCATACCGTATTACTGTGCAAATTCTTTTTCAAATTCTAATTGAGGGTAACGTTTCCTTGCTTCATTTCCATAATTTGATATCAAAAGATGGTTCGCTGCTGACTTAAATCTGTTTCTAATATTCACAGCATAGGATTTTCCATATTCATCAACAATCATATCGCCATATAATTTTTCAGTTAATGGAGTTCTGCCAATTACCATAAGGGCTTTGCATTTGAGCCGTTTGTATTGGTTGGCTAATTCAATGTGATTATTTTCATCAAATCCATCCTTGTATTCGATATTTCCATAATCTGAAAAAACACTATCATAGGGTGGATCCAAAAACATAAAATCATTCTCTTCTGCCATTTTAAAAATCTTAGAATAATCAAGATTGTAAACTTCTGTGTCAGAAAGCAAGTTGCTGTGTGCTTTAGTAACCAATGAAGTGTTTAGGTTGGCGTATCGTCCGTAAGGCACGTTAAACTCGCCTTTGGCATTATAGCGTATCATTCCTGAATACGCTGTCTTGTTGATGAAGAAATAAAGGAAAGCATCAGAATATTTTTTTTCTGTCAAATCATTGAACATATCCCTGATTTGATAATAAAGTGGTTCGTTTTCATCATCTACTCGTTTGTCAGGCGTTTTGGCTTTTAGCTCTTCAAACCTTTTTCGATTTATTTTATATATTTTTTTTATTTCAGTTAATTCAGCGTTTAGGGTTTCAAAGTTGTCTTTTACACCCAAATAAAACGCCATTAGTTTTGAGTTAATGTCATTTATGATTGCTTTTTTTGGTTCTAAATGAAAGAATAACGCACCACCTCCAAAAAACGGTTCAATGTATCGTCCACTAAATTGTGGGATGTGTTTTATTAAATGAGGAATTTCCCTTGATTTTCCTCCCCTGTATTTCAGTAACGGCTTCATGCTTTGGCAGTTTTATCTTGATACTTTAAAATGGTTTCCGCAACCATATTTAGAATTTGTGTTGCTTCTTCCTCTTCGGCAATAATGTCGTAAACTTTGTCTGCCGACCATAAACGAATCAGCTCTTTTGAATCAACTTCAAGTAAGTCTGCAAGAACGGTTACCTGTTCTCTTTTAGCCCTTCTGTCGCCTTTTTCAATTTTACAATATGTTGCCGTGTCAATTTCCAACGCAGCAGCCAATTGCCGTTGAGGGATTTGTTTTCCCTCCCGAAGCGCCCTTATTTTATTACCAAATGTTTTTGACATAAACTTGTCTTGACGTAACTTGGCAAAAATAATTTATTTTTCTGAAAACTCATCTTTCTTCAATGATTTTTTTCATTTCTAAACCCATCGAATTCGATGGAATTAAAACCCGGGTTATTAATTTTTCAGTAGACAAAAGTAGGGAATTAATCCCCACAAACAGGGATGGGGGATTTTAATTTCCTAAACAGGCTCCTAATCCTTTTCCTTTCAAAGGAGTATTTTCATCACATCGGTGGAAAAATCCGGCGGTGCGCGTGGCTTTTTAATTTACTTTTGCCTCACAATGCTTGTCAGGCTATCATTTACGCACATAACTAATCTTGTAACCGCTACAAAACCATGAGGCTTTGGTTTTTTGTTTTCGCATTTTGTTTTGTCACTGCGGCGGCTGTTCCTGCCACCACCGGCGAGCCGCCAATTTCACCACATCCTGATTCGCTTTCTGCCTCCCAAAACCCACAAGCGCGGAGCTTACTGCAATCCATCAGCGATGCCACCGACAGCCTTCAGCTGCTGGAGGCTTACTTTGCCTACGGCGAATTTTTGGATGAGGAGGGAGATTTTCAGGCTTCGATTGCCCATCTGAAAGCTGCGCTGAGAATTGCTGTAAACATTCAGGACGACACCAAAATTGCTTCCATCGCCAACTATCTGGCGTTTGTGTATTGGATTACCAGCGACTACCAGGCATCTATCGAAGCCTACGAGCTGGGGCTGCAAAGCGCGGAGCGAAGCCGCGACAGCAGCACCATTGCAAAAATCAGCATGAACCTGGCGAATAACTACAACTACCTGGGGCAATACGACAAGGCCATCGAATGTGCGCTCTATGCGCTCAACATAAAAGAGACCGCCAACGACCAGGAGCGGATTTGTTACCATTACATTTCGATGAGCAATATTTTCAGGGAGAACCAAAACACCCCAAAATGGGAAGAGTATCTCCGCAAAGCTTACAAGCTAAAGGATGTTGAAGGTTGTGCTTCGCTGGGCGATTTGGTGAAGATTTACAACGGGCTTGGCGGCATAGCCCGCGACAAAGGGAAGCCCCATCAGGCGCTTGCCTTTTACGATACCATGATGATGATAAGCCGCCAGGCAGATTATGATCAGGGAATCAACACGGCTTTGACCAACAGCGCCGCCACTTACAAGGAATTGTGGCAGCCACAAAAAGCGCTCGAACTGGCCATAGAGGCAGAGCACTATTTTAGCAACGATTCGTACGACATCATTTTTAGCCACAACTTCAAGGCGGAACTCTATCAGGCATTGGGGAAACCCAAAAAAGCACTGGCGCTGGCCAATGAAAACATTCAAGACAACGACATCGCCAGCTATTCTACCGAAAAACTGAAGTGCTTAGACTTACTGTACGAATTGAATTTTGAGCTGGGGAACTATCGCGCGGCTTATGCCTGGAACGATTCGCTGCAGAAATACAAAACCCTGCTCCGCGACGAGGATGTCCGCACGACCATTGAGGAGCTGGAGGCAAAATATCAGAACGAGCAAAAAGAGCAACAGATCAGTTTGCTCACCGCCGAAAACAAAATCACCAATCAGCGCATCCGTTTGTCGTGGCTTTTTATTGGTTTTCTTTTTCTACTGATCGTGCTGGTGGTGGCTTTGCTGATTTTTCGGCACAAGCAGGCCCGGTTTAAGCAAAGCGTGTTGCGGCAACAACTGCTGCTTTCGCAAATGAATCCGCATTTTATTTTTAATGTGATGGGATCGATACAGGGTTATTTGTATAAAAATGAAGCCGTAAAAGCCGCCGATTATCTCAGCCGCTTTGCCTCGCTGAGCCGCTCGGTGCTGGAGTTTTCTTCGCGCGAACGCATCACTCTGAGCGAGGAAATAGAGATGCTTCAAAACTACATAGCGCTGGAAAGAGCCGGAAAAGAAAATCCTTTTGCCGTCAGCTTTTCCATCGACCCGAAGATGGAAACCGCGTTTATCGAAATCCCTCCCATGCTCCTGCAGCCCTTTGTCGAAAATGCTATCAAACACGGATTGAAAGATATCGACTATCCCGGAAAACTGAGCTTGCAATTTGATGAAAAAGAAAACTACATCGAGGTGGAGATTTTGGACAACGGAAGAGGGCTTTCAAACAATCACTACAGTCAGCACAAAAGCAAAGCGCTCGATATTTTTTGGCAGCGCAAAAAGTTGATCCGGCGAAGGTGTAAAAAAGAGCTTACTTTTGAATTTCAAAACTTGCACGACTGCGACGAAACCAGACACGGGGTGCGGGTGTTTCTACAAATTCCAATTTTAAACAATGATTAAAGCAGTAATAATCGACGACAACCCGGAAGTAAGGGCTACCAACAAACAACTGCTCGCCGGGTATTTTATCGAAGTGGAGCTGGTGGGCGAAGCCGATTCGGTAGCGAGCGGCTACGCGCTGATACGGGAAACCAAGCCGGAGCTTGTTTTGCTGGACATCGAACTCAACGATGGAACCGGGTTTCAGTTGCTGCAAAAGCTTAAACCCTATACTTTTAAGGTGATCTTTATCACCGGCTACGATCAATACGCGCTGAAAGCCATAAAGTTTCATGCCATCGACTACATCCTGAAACCGGTAAATGCCACCGAATTTCAGGCAGCAGTGCAAAGCACCCTGGAATTGATAAAAGCCAATTTGCCGACAAACGGGCAAAACGAGCACTTCCTGCAAACTGTCAGTCAAAATAAAGGCTCCAACAAAATCATGCTGCGCACCTCCGCAGCACTGCATCTGGTAAACATTGCCGACATCCTGTATTGCAAAAACGACAACAGCTACACCACTTTTTATCTTACCACCGGCAAAAAAATTATGGTTTCTAAAGGCATCGTCTTTTACGACGGCCTTCTGTCCGAATCAGGATTCTTCAGGCCGCATCAGTCCTATCTGGTAAACCTTTGCCACGTCAGCCGGGTCGACAAGGCCGATGGAGGCTCTATAATCCTTGCAACCGATGACGAAATCCCCATTTCATCCAGAAGGAAAAAAGCGCTGATGCAGCTTCTCGGCAATTTATAGCAGATTCAAACTCTCCCCACACGAATTCAAGTTAACCGCCACCACCTAAATTTCCTCATCTACTTTCGCCGCATAAAATTCATTAATCAAAATTTAATACGATGAGAAATTTAAAAGTTTTAGTAATGCTCTTCTTAGCCGCAACAATGCTAAGTGTTGGTTGTAAAAAAGATGACGACAACAATGTTGACCCGCCATCGGGCAACTTTAAAGGCAGCGTAAGCCTGACCATCGACGGAACGCTGCACAATGTAATTCTAAGTGATGTTGCCGAGATTACCGAAGGCGTGGTGTTTTTGATCAAAAACAGCACAGATGGCAGCACCTTCGACATGGTCATCGCCAACGTTCCGGCAATAGGAACAACCTTCACCTTCACGATGAACCCACCTGAAGACGGCACAGCTTTGATTGCTACCAACGGCCCCATACCAAATACAATTGGACTGATAGCTGTTGCGGGAACGATCAAACGCACCTCGGAAAAAAACTATGAGATCGACGCCGAAATGATTGACATTTCTGATCCTTCTGTAACTTATCCCATAGTCGGAACCGTAACGGTTGGCGTAATACAGACGCATTCGTAATTGCCTGCGAAGTCGGTGTTTTACTATAATTGGAAAAAATTCAAAATCCCAACCGTCGATAGCCGGTGCAAACAATTCCAAATTTCAAATCGCATAACAGTTTGGCTATTGGGATTTGATTGTTGAGATTTATTTGGAAATTGATTTATTGTTTTTGTTTACACCACCCACTGCCAGTTGGGATTTATATGACGTTTCGAGATCCTTCGGACGCTCGAAAGTCAAGAGGGCGGAAAGTAGCGCAGATAAAAAAAAGCTTTGCCCTTCGGAACAAATTAACAGATTACAGTTACATTTTTTCAAGTCAGTAAAAAAAGGGGTTTGGTAAATTTACCCGACCCTCTTTTGTTTTGCAACTGTTTAGCTAATAAAATCTTTCTGCATACAACAGGGCAGGAGGATGGTTTGGGAAACATTTTAGCCGGTAAAATACAAATTATAACTGCAGCATGGCGTGCAGAAGAAATGGAAATTCCGCTTGAACCTTTATCCTGATGAAGGTAGTGATCGACATGAATTTGTCGCCAACAATAAATGGCAATAATGTGATTTATTTCACGTTTTTGGCACTTAAAATGTGATTTATGCAAATTGATCGTGAAATCATTCAACAAATGGCTGCATGGAAAGAAGATCCTCGCAGCAAGCCACTCATTCTCCAGGGAGCAAGGCAGGTTGGGAAAACCACCACACTGAAACATTTTGGTAGCTTATTTTTTGAGGAGATAGCCTATTTTAATTTTGAAAAGCAACCCTCATTAGCGCAGTTTTTTGCTCAGTCAAAAGAACCTCTTAAAATTATCACCAACCTGTCGTTGGTAAATGGCAAACCAATTCACCCGCGAAAAACATTGATTATCTTCGATGAAATTCAGGAGTGCAACGATGCCTTAAATTCGCTGAAATATTTTGCTGAGGAAGCACCCGGGTACAAAATTACATGTGCCGGTTCGCTACTTGGTGTAGCCATGACCAGGGGCGCATCTTTTCCGGTTGGTAAGGTTGACTTCATGAAAATGTATCCCCTAAGCTTTGCGGAATTTCTTGCTGCTGCCGACCCTGCATTGTTCGCTTTTGTTGAAAGCATCGAAAAAATTGAGGCCATCCCGGATATTTTTTTCAATCCATTGAAAGAAAAATTAAAAATGTATTTCATTTCGGGTGGTATGCCGGAAGCTGTAGTGGCTTTGCTTGAACACCAGGATGTTGGGGCTACACAACAGATATTGCAAAATATCCTGAATGCCTATACCCTTGATTTTTCAAAACATGTTGATAACAGCAACATACAGAAAATCTTCCATGTCTGGACATCGCTTCCTTCGCAATTGGCAAAGGAGAACAAAAAGTTTTTTTACAAGTCTGTAAAAACCGGCGCTCGCGCCCGGGAGTATGAAGATGCACTGAACTGGCTCGTAAATGCCGGTCTGGTGTACAAAATCCATGCTTCTGCTAAACCTGCACTAACACTTTCAGCATACGACGATTTATCTTCTTTTAAGGTGTATATGCAGGATGTAGGATTACTTAGGAGTTTATCACAACTCGACCCAACAATATATGGTGAAGGCAATCGACTGTTGACTGAGTTCAGAGGAGCACTGGCTGAGAATTTTATACTATCCGGCTTGCTCAGGCAATTTGAGGGTATGCCACGCTACTGGCGTTCGGGAAACATGGCAGAAGTTGATTTTCTTGTTCAATACCAAAACCAGATCATTCCAATAGAAGTGAAATCTGACGAAAACATCAAAAGCAGAAGCCTCTCTGTGTATCGTAATCACTTCAGCCCTGACCAAAGTTTGCGTTTTTCCTTACGTAATATTCATTCAGCAAATGGGTTTCTTAACCTTCCCCTTTTTCTGGTTGATTACACTAAGAAATTTATGGGCATTTGATTTTTCCCTGCTCCAACTAACTCCAATACACTAAATGGTGTTTGTCTTTAAAGTACCAAAAAAAATAATTGACGATTGCTGATTAACGATGTAGAGGATGGCTTGGGAAACATTTTAGCCGGTAAAATACAAATTATGATTAGTTTTGCGAGAAGGGAATTTTCCCATAAAATTAATTTCATTTCAAAATGCGGCAATTGCAAAGAATTACATTCGACCCCAATATCATGGGAGGAAAGCCATGTATAAGAGGCATGAGGGTAACCGTTGGAACCGTGGTAGGATTGCTGGCCACCGGACATTCAAAAGCAGAAATACTAAAACTCTATCCCTACCTTGAAGCACCTGACATTGATGAAGCATTGTCGTATGCAGCATGGCGTGCAGAAGAAATGGAAATTCCGCTTGAACCTGTATCCTGATGAAAGTAGTGATCGACATGAATTTGTCGCCAACATGGGTTTCCAAACTCAAAAAGCGTGGTGTTGATGCCATCCACTGGACGGAGATCGGAAAGGCCAATACACCAGACGTGGAGATATTTGATTGGGACATTAAAAACAACGCAGTTGTTTTTACACACGATTTGGATTTTGGAACCCTTTTAGCTAACATCAAAACAAAAGGCCCGTCAGTTATTCAAATCAGAACACAGGATGTTTCCCCCGATAAGCAGCTTGACACAATTGTTTTTGTGCTATCGAAATTTGCTGACCACATAAACAGTGGCGCCCTTATAACAATCGATGAAAATAAGGCAAGGGTAAGAATATTACCGGTTTAGTTATTTGTTGCAAAAAAGTGTGCCAGCTCCGACAATTTGAGGTAAGATACCTTTTCGGTGCTGTGGTAATCAAAAAGGTTTTGGTGGGACACCAGCACTTCGGGAAAAGCCACATTATGACGAACATCATGGCAGCTTTACAAATCTCCAATCCTGAGACCAATATTATTTAATGGGTTCTTCTCCGTTTTCAATCAATACCTCATTGAGTAGCTCAATGGCGTAGAACCTTTGGTTTTTTAGAAACTTCTCAAAAAGAGGCTTTAATTTATCGATCAGCATTTTTTGCTTTGCAACAGCCATAAGGCCATTCAGCCCAATACAATGAACGCCGGTGTTTTCGGCAATCTTTCTTGCCTTTTTATCCTCGATCAATAAAAAATCAGCCTTTAGTTCATTGTACAACACTATAGCCTCCGATTCACCATAATCCATTGCAAAAGTCAATTCATTTGAACCCTCAATTTGATGAATCTTATTTTTCATGTAGTTGGTAAGCTTAATGAAATCTTATTTTGTATTATCGAAAGCAATTTCATCCCACACTGCCCGAGGAATTTTAACATCATCAAAAAGGTGATCCAAAATATTGAGTTTATCAATCAAAGCCAGAGAAAACAAAGAACCGGAATCGGCAATCAACAATCCATTCTTCATCTTACCTGAGTTTTTTAATGTCTTCTCTTATGTCTTCGATAGTAAGCGTTGATATCGGGATTTCATGTTCAGACAGCAGGGTTTCAAACTGAAACCTGCTTAACCCTCCTGAGTTTGACACCTTCATCGACTTTGACCCTCTGAAAGCCCTGTAAACACTGGAAAGTTGTTTCGATTTTGCAAAAGTTGTAGTGCGAAAACATTTTGGTCACTTCGATCATAACCCCTATTATTGCCAAAGTTTGGTACGGCACATATTTTTATTTGAAGTGCCTAATTGATGTAACCATTAAAAAATCAATACTATGGCGTTTATTCGGAAAGAGACCAAAAAATCGGGCACCTACCTGCGCTTTGTCGAAAGTTATCGTGATGCGGAAGGCAAGAGCAAGCACCGCACCCTCTACAATTTGGGCAGAGCCGAGGATTATTCACCAGAATCGCTAAAGCGGATGGGGCAGGTTCTTTATGAGCTTGGCGGTGGAAAGGTTGAAGAGATAGAAAATAAGCAGCTCAAAGAAATTGGCCGTTACAATTATGGGTTTCCTTTGGTGGTACGCAAACTGTTCAAAGAATATGCCCTTGACGGTTTTCTGCAAAGACGCATCAACACCAAGGGGCTGGGGTTTAATCTGGCCGATAGTGTGAGCTTGCTGATTTGCGAGAGGCTGCACGATCCGGTAAGTAAACGATCCAATTTCATCAACCAAAGCGATTACCTGGGACTTGACCGAATCGAATTACATCAAATTTACCGTACACTTGATCAGTTGTACGAAAGCCAGGAATCACTAAAGCACATGATTTACCAAAAAGGCCGGAACCTGTTCAATCAGGAACTTGATGTCGTATTTTATGATGTAACTACATTTTATTTTGACAGCGATAAAGAAGATGGCTTCAGGGAAAAAGGTTTTGGAAAAGATGGCAAGATTGGTAAAACTATCGTGGTATTTGGCATGTTGATCGACCAAAACAAGCAGCCCGTTGGTTACGAAGTTTATCATGGAAAACAATACGAAGGCTATACTTTCAGCGATGCCATTAAAAGATTAAAACAGAAATACCAAATCGGAAAAGTTATTTGTGTTGCTGATAGTGGGATGATGAATCAGGAGAATACCACAGAAATACAAAATGAAGAATACGAATACATTTTTGGGGAACGCCTCAAAAACATTTCCCATGCAAAACAAAATGAAATACTGGATTTAAAAAAATACAAAACCACCACAGTTACAGATGATCAAAGCAATGAGCAGATTGAAATAAAGTATTACATTACCGATTACAAAAACAAAAAACTCATCACTACTTATAGCAGCAAACGGGCAGCCCGTGATAAAGCCCAGCGTGAAGAAAAAATTGAAAAAGCCAAACGTTTTTTACAAAAGCCCGAACAGTTGGAAAAGAAAGCCAAAGTTCATTTTCTGAAAAAACAAGGGAAAAATTCCTATATCCTGGATGAAGAAAAAATTGAGAGAAGTGCTCGGTTTGACGGCTTCATGTGTGTTGCCACCAACAACACGAACTTATCAGTAGCACAAATTCTGGATGCCTACAAACAACTTTATAAGATTGAGCAATCCTATCGTAGCTTCAAAACATTTCTCGAAACACGCCCGATGTATCACTGGACAAAAAAAAGAATACTCGGCCATCTGGCACTTTGCTACATCTGTTTTACATTACTCAACTATCTTCAGTTGCGCCTTAAGCAATCGAAAACGCCACTATCAGAAAATCAAATACGGAAAGCATTATCCAAAATGCAGGTAAGCCTTATAAAACAAGACAAAAGAGAATATTATCTGAGTTCAAAAGCACCGGTAGAAGCTGAATACATCCTCAAAGCACTTCGCCTACGTGGCCTCCCACACCTGATGCCAAAGGAAGCCATCGGTAATTACACTTGAAATGTAACATGATAAGAGACAAACCCTAATGGGAACATAGGCAGATAACGACCACTCACCTCAACGCAGGTGTAGTGGGAAACGTGATTTTTTAAAAACCACACGTTCAGCCTCTTAGTCGATTTAGGTGTCAAACTCAAGATGCGTTTTGTTAGCTTTTCTGGCGCACTTTTTCAAGGAAAACCAGCGTTTTCTCATTTTGGGAAACCTGCCACAAGGCTTGTGGGAAAAGGATTTTCGGTGGTTTAATGTTTCTATCCTCTCCTTCGTCGGACGAAGTCTGTCTTTTAACGTTTCTATGTTTCCTTCGTCGGACGCAGACTTTCGAGAGTCCGCAGGACCTCTAAACGTTAAACAACAAACATACGAACAACAAACAACGAACTTGAGCGTAGCGAAATCCCGAGAGCTTTGCGATTCGGGAAACAAACAACGAACAACGAACAGTTCTTAATTGTAAATAAAATTGATGTTGTAACCACCGGCGTATTCCTGGTGGTTTTGCGAAAGGATGTTATTATCGGCAGCGGCGCGGAGGTTTATCCGGCCATGGCCGTTGACATCGAGTACCTCGGTGGTTTGCGGCGACGCATTGTTAGTTGTAAAAGCTATGGATTCTCCGTCCTGGCTTTGCAGGTCGCTGGTTTTAATCATGACATTGCACACGGCGGCCGATTTGCCGCTGATGGTGACGTGTCCCAGGTCGAGATTTTCAGCGGAGCCGTTGCGTTGCAAGGTAAGGAGGTTGTGGGTGGAAGGCGCCAGTGCTGATGCTTCTACCACTTCGGCGGTTACATGCGCTGTAACTCTTACCTGCGCCGCAGCTCCTGGCAGAGTTGCGAACCAGATAAAGAACAGACCGATGTGGATAAGCGCTTTCATAATATCTTAGAACTTTATTGAAATGACACTTCCAAATATCGGAGTTACACATTGGCCTGAAAAGAATTTTGGGGAAAAGTTTTGAGATTGTTTAAATAAAACTCTCTAAGAAATAGATATCCAGCGCGATAGCAATTCTGGTAGAGTTAGTAAGAAGGGATCGTTCTCAAATCGGGAATGGGTCTAAAAATGATTTTTGTTGGGATGCACTGCTTTTAGGAACCGGCAGAAACCTGTAAAAATAGAAAAGACGCGACTTTGCCAAGTCCAAACACTGGAACAGCGATTAGTTACACAGAGTAACACGGTGTTTTTACAGTACCTCGAAACGTCAAAAACGAAAAACCTTATCCTGTTTCCTAAAACCTTAGTAGAACCATGTGATCCAGTGATAATTATCCAACCTTATTGCCTTATCGTCCGGATTTAATAAGGAAATAAGGTTGTTACGAGATGTTGTATTTTTCTACTAAGGTTAATTGATTGAAAATAAGGTTTTTATTTCTTTGCACGAATGGAATCGTCACCCTGTGAATCCTGCCGGCGCAACAACAAACAACGAACAACAAACAACAAACAACGAACAACAAACAACAAACAACAAACAACAAACAACAAACAACAAACAACAAACAACAAACAACGAACAACAAACAACAAACAACGAACAACGAACAACGAACAACGAACAACGAACAACGAACAACGAACAACGAACAACAAACAACGAACAACAAACAACGAACAAACAACACTTGCCCTGATCGAAGTCGAAGGGAACAACGAACTTACTAATCCTGCGTCTTATCGCGGTCTTTGATCTTTATGTAGCGACTTCTTCTTTTTGGAACGGCAGGGAGCAGTTCATATCTCTTTATTTTATTGTTGAGTGTAGGACGCGTAATCTGCAATATTTCGGATGTCTTCACCTTGTTCCAGTGTGTGGCTTCGAGGACTTTTTGGATGTGAATTTTTTCGATTTTGTGCATGGGAAGCAAGTCCTGGCTGGAGTAACTCAAGCCTTGTGGGTGCGATATTCCGGGCAGCACAGGGATGTTTCTCAATTCGAGGACGTCGTTGTGGGCAAGGATGGCTGCCTGGGTAAGCACGTTTTCAAGCTCACGGATGTTGCCAGGCCAGGAGTAATTTTTGAGATAATTCAATACGCCATTTTCAATTTTTAAAACTTTTTTATTAAGGCGGCGGTTAAGGCGGCTGAGGATAATCTGTGCCAGCTCGTCGATATCTTCCAGCCTATCGCGCAGGGGAGGCAGGTACAACACAAACATGCGCAGTCGGTAAAGTAGCTCCTGCAAAAATTCACTCGTTTGTCCGGCGTCGTCGTCACTCACGGCAGAGCCGGAGACAAATCGTGCCTGCAACGGAACGATGGTACCATCGGGACGTAAGATCTGCTGGTGTTGCAACGACAGCAGCAGCTTTTCCTGCAGTTTATGCGGCAGCTCTCTGAATTCGCCCAGGAAAACAGTTCCCTTTCCTACAGTCTCGAGCTTCCCCGGCACCACCGTGCCATCAGCAGTTACGGCACCAAACATCTCGTTGTGTAGCAGATTTTCGTCAAGACTATTGCATTGAATCACTTCAAAAGGATGGTCGCGGTTGATGCCGCTGAAGTGTATCAGCCGTGCTACCTGTTCTTTTCCTGTTCCGGATTCACCGGTAGCTATCACGTTCACCATGTTGACCGAGAGCCGGCCTATGTTTTTGAATATTTCGCGCATGGCAGGGGTTTTTCCGGCCATCAGATTATCTTCCAGTTCCTGGCGTGCGGCAGGGTTGATGAGTGCTTTGAGGCTTTTGCTGCGTTCGTGGGCTTTTAAACCATTTTGAACCACTTCGAGCAACTCCAGATTCCTTACCGGTTTCTCGAGGTAGTCGAATGCGCCTGCCTGAATAGCTTTGATGGTAAGCTCCGTGGCGCCATAGCCGGTAAGGATAATTACCGGCAAGCCCGGATACTTGCTTTCTGCCTGACGCACCACGTCAAGCCCGCTGATGCCCGGCATTTTGTAATCGGTGAGGATGAGGTCAGGCTCCTTTTTCTTAAGAAGTCGCAGCCCCTCTTCTCCATCTTTTGCAATTATTACCTCATGGCCGGCCTTCGTTAGCAAAGTGGCTATCAGGCTTCTCATAAACTCGTCATCATCGATCACCAAAATCTTACTCATATTTCTATATTTTTTATTAAAGAACAATTTTATTAATGGCTTTTCCCTGCTCATTTTGTATCCTTACGATAAACATCCCGCGTCGGGCAAACATCGGAAAGTTCGTCTGCTCACCGCCTTCGATGGTTTGGTCGAGCAGCAGGTTTCCCAAAGGATCGAATACTTTTACAGCACAGGGATGCTCTACCAGCCGCAGGTCGATGGTGAGGATGCCGTTGCAGGCAAAAATGCGCACCGGCAGAGGTTGATGCGGATCGGGGAAGAGACCTTCCTGCAGTTGCAGCACAAAACGTCCTGCATCATCTTTGGGCGAAGCCTGGAAAAGATATTCATCCGTCTCGAGAAGATCGATGCGCTGGCCGGTTTTTTTATCAATTAAAATAGCCGTCTGCATCATCTCTTTTTCAAACCAGGAGGTGATGCGGTAGCTGCCGGCGGCTCCTGCACGAAATGCAACGGGTATCACCGGATGGTCGGTAAGGGAATCAAAAAGCAAGGAGGAATAAAATTGCCCCTTGTCGGGAATCCATAGCGCCGGCGCAGTCTTTACAAAGCTAAACCGCTTGAAAGAACCGGAGGCTTGCTCGCGTTTGTCGAGGCCGATAAGTATTTCGTCCTGGCCCCAGCCATCGGCGGAGATCACTGTGAGGAAAAACTGATCGTGGCGTTGGGCAGTGCTTTTGAACCATTCGGAAGCATTGTTGTGTACGCGTATGCTGTTGTTCATAGTGATATTGCCGCTTTGCGCCGCCTGCACAAAAAACCCTTGCGTTGGCGCAATGTAGCGCGTAATGCCCAGGGTGCCCATATCGCCAATGGATGCCGAGTTGTACACGCCGTAATTATAGGCAGTGTCGTTCCAAATCCATATGGAGCAGCCGCCGGCAATTTGCTGAAGACTGGTGCGGCTCCAGCCGGTGGCAGCTTTCCAGTCGATGGACGACGGGTAAGGATTGCCAAGCTGATTGCTGCCAAAGAGGTCGCCCACCACCGTTGTTTTGGTAACGGGTATGCTCACCTCCCCATTATTAAGTGTGCCACTGAAAACGAGCGTAGGATATTGTTGTTGGTACTCCACCATGTAGCCGCGTCCTTGCAGGAAGTTGTTGTTGCCGTTGGCCGTAAGCCAGGTGGGCGGATAGCTGTCGTTGAGCAGATAAACCCAGGAGGTGTCAGGTTCGTACCAGGTAAAAAAGTCGTAGCCGGTGCCGTCGGCGTAGGAGCCTGGCGGCGTGAAGCTACCTGAGATGGGATGATCGGTCATGGGCGAAGAGAGGATGTGCCAGGTCTCGGCCTCACCGGGAATATAGCGTTGAAATGTTGCCGGCACACCGGCGGTATTGTGAATCAGCGAGCCGGTGCCGGCGGCAGTTGAGCTGACGACCAATCCTGATGTTCCGGCCATGTTGTTAAGCGTTCCGCTCACTGATAAGCTACCTTTAGGCGCAATGGTTACTACGCTGTTGGGCTGAATGTTTATGCTTTTGATGGTTACAGCCGTGGAGATGGTGGGCTGGTTGGGGACGGCGGGTATTCTTACTTTGTCGTTAGCTTGTGGAACAGCGCCGTTGCTCCAGTTACCTGGTTTTTCCCATACTATATCCAGGTTTCCGGTCCAAATAATTTTAAAAAATCCTTGAAGATCTGCCAGAAAAGGATAGCCATCATTTATCTCCGGATCAATAGACCAAATGGAGTTAAAATCCCAACCGGCATTGGTAAAGGTATTAATATCCAACATCTGCACGGTTGTTTTTGGAGTTCCGCCATCGCTTGAGTTTTGACCGGAGGTTTCCTTATCCCAGAATGAGGTGTTTACTGACCCTCCGTTCCTGGAAGCAATCAAACCACCTTTTTGGCCTCCGTTTGAATTTACGAGAGTTGTAGAATAGCAACGATCGACGGTGGCCCATTTCATCTCTCCCACCAGGCCACCCACTTTATTATTTCCCGATGCCACCCCTGTTGCATAGGAGTTTTCGATGGTTCCCGATTCTAGCGATCCGACCAACCCGCCGATATTGTTATTGGAGCCGGTTACATCGGAGGTGGAAAAACTGCGTTTTATTTTGGCCGAACCGTAGGCCATAAAGCCCACCAATCCTCCGGTTTCAGATTTTCCGTTAACCTCTCCTGTAGAGTAGGTCAAGTCAATTGTACCATCCTGGTTGAAGCCCACCAAACCTCCGACGTTTTTATTTCCGTCCACATCGGATGTCGAATGGCAGTTGAGGATTGAGGATGAACCATATCCATTATAGCCTATCAGTCCACCTGTATTGTCACCGCCCGAAGTTTCGCCGGTCGAATGGCAATCTGTCATTTTACCACCATTGTTAAAACCGACTAAACCCCCGGTGTTATTATTTCCGTTGACATCGGATGTTGAATAACAGTTGAGGATTGAGGATGTGCCGTATCCATTATAACCTATCAGTCCACCGGTATTATCACCGCCGGAGGTTTCTCCGGTCGAATGGCAATCCGTTATTTTACCACCATTGTTAAAGCCGATCAGGCCGCCAACTATATTTCCTGTGCCTGCCACCGATGAGCTTGAAGAACAATCTGAGATATTCCCATCATTTCTTCCTATCAATCCTCCAGCGTTACCGGCACAGGTAACTGATCCGGAAGAAGAGCAGTTTTTCATGGTGGCGCCAATGTTATACCCAATCAGGCCTCCGGAGTTTTGGCCGGTAGAGGACACGGTGACATTGGCGTTGCAGTTTTGCAGAGAACTGTTTGAATAAATTTCTCCCGCCAAACCGCCCGTATAAACCGATCCGGTAACCGATCCCGATACATTCACGTTCAGTAATTTCCCAGACAAAACGCCCGCTAAAGTACCTGCGCTGGAGCCTCCTTTTACTTCAATGTCAGCCAAAGTCAGATCTTTCACCGTGCAACCAGGGCCAATGTGGTTAATCATGGCTACCTGCGAACCCGTTCGGTTTATGTATAATCCGGTGATGGTAAAGTTGTTTCCGTCAATATTCCCGTTCAGGTATGAAACGGGATTAAATCCCTGACCGCCATTCCAGGTTCGGGTTGCGGAAGCATCAATGTTGTTGATTAATTTAAAATGTGCAGTGTTTGGGGCGGTGCGAATGTTTTGGAGGTGGGTTACATTCGATATCTGGTAGGGGTCTTGCACGGTTCCTGTTCCACCGGCAAATTGCGCCTTAGCCTGATGGTTAATAGAGAAATTGAACATCAGGAATAGCAGCAGCCAAACCGGAAATCCTACCGGGAGTTTTTGGC
>Ga0265293_10002916_pt1 | contig 32913 bp, 35 predicted proteins | sample Munlanlewell138R_FD_192505 | JGI IMG/M metagenome (GOLD analysis project Ga0265293, IMG submission 192505) | Leachate microbial communities from a municipal landfill in Southern Ontario, Canada - Leachate well 138R | ecosystem: Engineered > Solid waste > Landfill > Unclassified | place: Canada... | reverse complement strand
CTCCTTAATGTGAACATATAGTGATTAGGCTTACTATATATATTCGACATTTTGGGGTGAAATCCTTTTTTTGCTTGTAAAAAAGTTAGTTATTTCAACGGTTAAAAATTATGCAATTTGCTCAATTCTTTCCCTTCCTTCCAACAAACCCTTTACCCTTATAATTCCTCCCTCCTTTAGTGTCAAGGAAGAAGAAGGATCAATTTTAAGACTATTTAATGTTAACTCAGAAGATAATACTCCACCATTACCTTTTAGGACGCCATTTTGTATGATAGCACCACCTGCATTATGAGCGTAATTAATCTTTTTTACTACTTTGGCATTATCAACCATAAGTCCACCTTCTAGCCAGACTTCACCAAATCTTCCAGTAAGGTTTCCACTATTGAAAATTAGTAAGCTCTGTACTCTTAAGGCGGTAGCAGCCCTTCCAGTATAAGACCCTCCATTAATAATAACAGTTGTTCCAAAGCCTCCTGATTCTACAGCTAATCTGCCTCCAATTATTGCTCCAGGGCCATTTATGGTTAATTTACCCCTTCTTAAAACTAAGGGCGTTCCGTCATATTCATTAGCACTATTTACAAATGAGTATTCTATAGTATATCCATTCAGATTGAGGATATGTTCACCACCATCAATAGCAATTGCATCTTCTCCAGCCTGGGATCTTAGTATTTTAATGTTTCCACCAAGTTTAACTATACTACCATTAGGATCAGACAAGAAAGAATTTAGCTCATTAAAATTAGTTGCTATTTTTTCTTCAATTTCAACTGCAAGTGATACTTGGGGGATATATAAGAATATAATAGATAGAAAAAAAACAAGAGATAAAATAACCTTCAGGTGGGCTCTCATATTAAACATCTCCTTTGTTATGGAAGTTGTAGGTTTGCTTTAATGCACCACTGCATTATTTAGTTAATTATACCATGAAATTGTAATATTTATTTGAAAAATTTATACCCAAATTATAATTTTATATTTATCCATACATGCCAATAAGTCCCTAAATTATAAGAATAATCATGAGTTTTAATCTTAATCCACTACCTATAAAAAACTTCTCCAAACCATAAGCATCTAAGCCCTGATTGCTGGTCTTAAATAAATAAGTCTTGTTTGACCTGTAATCTGATTGAATTTTCCGATAATATTATCTTAAATGGCTATATTACCGAATAATTATGTTAGAAAGTGGGTAAATTGATTTACATAATCGTCCATATCCGGTATTCTAATTTCATGAGATAAATAGAATGATTGGTGGGGATTAAATATGAGCATACTAATGAATTACTCAGATCAGAGATTTATAGAAATTTCGCAGGTAATATTTGAAGAGCAATTTAGAAGAGACCCTAAGTTAGAAGAAGAGATGGATGAAAGACGAAAAAAATTGATGTATGATGATGTTATATATAATATTAGCTTTTTACTAACTTCCATTCACTTTAAAGACAGTAAGATATTTGAGGGATATGCAAGATGGATTTATGATCTTCTGTGTAATTTGATGAAGGATATAGATAGAGACAGAATTATGGAGCACATGGTTGATCACTATAATATAATGGCTGAAATTCTAAGTAGTAGTTCTGGTGATATGCTATCTCATGATGAGATCAATCTTGCCGTAGAATACCTAGGTATTGCTGTTGAAGTAACGAAAAAAGCAGTTACAGATGTACAATTATCAGAGACCTTTATGAATGGAGATTATTATGAAATTAGAAGAGCATACCTTAATGCCATATTAAAAAGTCAGACCAGAGAAGCCTATAAGATTATTGATAATGCAAAAGAAAGTGGTTTAAGTATCTTGGACATTTACGAGCAAATCCTAACTAAGGCAATGTATGAAATAGGTCTTTTGTGGCATAAGAATGTTATAACTGTTGATAGGGAACACTATGCAACTTCAGTTACTCAAACAGTAATGTCCAGTTTTTATAATGAATTATTTGATAAACCAAGAGTTAATAGGGTATTAGTTTCCTGTGCCGTGGGCAGTGAACTTCATGAAATGGGTATTAGAATGATTTCTGATGTTTTTGAATTTAATGGATGGGATACATATTATTTAGGTGCAGCCCTTCCAAAAAAAGCATTGCTAGATGCAATAAAAGAGCACAACCCTGATTTAATAGCTCTTTCTGTTACTATGCCTCCATATTTATCCACATGTGAAGATATTGTTAAGTCCATAAAGGAAGCTTTCCCTAATTTGAAAATCGCAGTTGGTGGCCAGGCTTTTAAAAATACAGATGCCTTATGGAAGAAATGGAGTGTTGATTTTTATTCAGAGTCATCAGATGATCTAATCGCTTGGGCTAATGAGAAGATAAAAAAATAACCCTACTAAATGCTAAAGGAGATAGAAATGAAGAAAGACTATGTATCATTTCTAATACAATGCGACAAAAATCTTAAAATAATTAATACTTTCTGGTACCAGCCAGTTTATTTGATATCTCCTTTGCAGACTAGTCTTGATAGTCTATTTGATAATAAAGATAAAGAGGCTGTTAAAACCCTATTTACCCAGGTTGTTTCTAGTCCTGAGGTATTATTATGTAGTGATGTATTCACATTGACCAGTCCAAAAATCCATGTAGGCCTATGTATGATGAAGTCTGGAGATAGGGTATTTGTTCAAGGACTTGATGCAACTCTGTTACTCGATGATGCTTCCATGGGTTTAATAAAGGATATCTCTCATAAATTCCTTCTGGTACTTAAGGACAGTGACAACGAAGTTATTATGAAAAATGCTTCCATGATTAGAGATCAATTTGAACAAATTCAAAAGCTTAATAATAATCTTTTAAATATGCAAAGACAACTTACAAAAGCAAATTCAGCCCTTAAAAGATTAAACGAGGATCTTAACAATAGACTGGTAAAGGATTCCTTAACTGGACTTGTAAGTAGATATCAGTATAGGGAAGAGATTGATCTAACTATAGGTAGGAAAAATGATAAGTATGGAATTTTTACCTTTATTGACATAGATGATTTTAAGGATGTAAATGATACTTACGGACACCGAGTTGGGGATGAATACCTGAAAGAATTTGCCAGGAGACTTACTAGTCTTCCCTTTGAAAATATCATTTGCATGAGAATATCCGGTGATGAATTTGGACTCTATATTCATGGATATGATGAAGTCAGTGACTCAGATGTTGATAAGATATGGAATGAAATAGAATCAAGAGTTATTGATAGACCAATTACTATAGAGGACATTGAAAAAGATATTCAATGCAGTGCTGGTATGGCCATTTATGGTGAAGATACAAAGGATATATATGACTTGATTGAGTATGCTGATTTTGCCATGTATGAAGCAAAGAACTCGGGTAAGAATTCCTATAGAAGGTTTAATATGGACAGATATAATGATAAGGATACATCAATCTTATAATAATGGAGATAACTAAATGATAGACAATAGAAGAGAAAGAATCTTAACTTTAACAAGAGCTTCCTTGGCATTAGGCTTATCCATAGTATGTCTCATATTATTTAGGGGACCCATAAGTATTGTATCCACCTTCTTACTTCCACCAATTATAGTGCTTTTTGAAAGTGGTAAAACCTTGTTATACTACCTTTTGACTTCAATGGGTTTATTTATAACAACACTAATATTTTTCCCGACCCAGTTAATATTTGTGCTTACATATATTATCTTGGCTCTAGCACTTATGATGCTAACTAAAAAAAGAGATAGAAAAATATCTCCTTTTAATACACTATTTTATCTATTTTTAACCATTATAGCTCTTTTTGTTGGAATTAGATTAACCCAATCAATCTATATGATACCTCTACATACAATGATGCTAAGAATATCTAATAACAATCTACTTTTCTACTTTTTAATTATTCTTATGGAGGCTGTCCTTGTATGTGTCTTTAACTTTGGTATATTAAAACTCTTTAAAAGTAGAGTTAGAAAATGATATCTATAGCCTATTTATTTTGTAAGTAGTTTCAATACCCTCTCTTAATAAGAAGTCATCTAATCTACCTTTTAAGTTAAGTATGAGTTCTTCATTTCTTGATTCACTGCCACCAGTAATATTAATAGTTAGTTCATTATTTTGTTCTAGTAGATTTAAGTCCTTCATACTTTCAACTACAAGTATTACTCCATCTTCGATTCCTTCTCCTTTTAAGGATAAGTCCCTTAAGATCTCATCTCCCAGTTCATCGGATCCTTTAAATTCAATAATCCTTCCATGTACATTTCCCTTTAATTCTATTTTGGGATTTATGCTAATCTCAACTATGTACTTTGGACTATTAATACTCCATAGCATGGTTCCAAAAGCTACTCCCATAATTACTCCCAGGATTATTATTGCAATTAGCTTCTTTTTTATTATATCTTTTATCTCCACTATACCCTCCTCGATATTATGTCTACTAGTATACATTATATCAAATTATTAGGCTCAAGTGAAAAAAAAGACCTTGCTACTCAAATAGCAAAACCTTTTTCTTCTAATCTTCCAGATGTAATTCTCCAGATTTAATTCTTTCTGCCAGAGACTTAATATTCTCTTCAATAATCTCAATAGTTTTCTTAAACTCCTCATCACTTTTACCAGATGGATCATCCAGACCCCAATCTTCCTCGTGTTGATTTGGAAGGAATGGGCAAATAACGTTACATCCCATCTTAATCAGGATATCAATATCCCCGATTTCATCAAGAAGCTTTGAGTGTTGAGTTTCTTCCATGTCAATATCATATATTTCCTTAATAATTCTTACTGCGTCTTGATTAATCTGAGGTTTAGTCTCAGTACCTGCAGATACACTTTCAAATACATCAGCTGCATAATGCTTTCCTAAAGCTTCAGCCATTTGACTTCTACATGAATTATGAACACATATAAATGCTACCTTTGGCTTTCTATTCATCATAACTCCTCCTTCTTATCTTACTTCAGTTACAAACCAGGATCTGGTGTTATTAGCAATCTTTACTAACATTAACATAACAGGAACTTCCACTAGTACTCCCACGACTGTTGCAACAGCAGCACCAGATGTTATTCCAAATACTGATATGGCAACAGCAACCGCCAATTCAAAGAAGTTTGATGCCCCAATCATTCCTGCAGGTGCTGCAACATTATGGGGTAGCTTCCAACCCTTGGCCCAAAAGTATGCAATGAAGAATATCAGGAATGTTTGAATAATAAGCGGTACAGCTATTAACAAAATATTAATTGGATTATCTATTATTACCCTTCCTTGAAAGGAGAATATTATGATCAAGGTCAGCAATAATCCGATAATGGTGATGTTGCTAAATTTAGGAATATATACTTTTTCAAAATACTCTATACCCTTATTTTTAGTAATATATGTTCTAGATAATACCCCAGCTAAAAGGGGAATAACGACAAACAATACAACTGATAAAAATAAGGTGTTCCAAGGAACAATAATATCACTTACTCCTAAGAGTAGAGCAACTATTGGAACAAAGGCAACAAGTATAATTAGATCATTAGTTGCTACTTGCACAAGGGTATAAGCAGGATTTCCCTTAGTCAAATGGCTCCATACAAAGACCATTGCCGTACAAGGAGCTGCTCCCAATAAAACTGCACCTGCCAAATACTGTTTTGCCATTTCTCCATCAATGATATTCTTGTAGAATACATTGAAGAATAAATAGGCAATGGCAAACATGGTAAAGGGTTTTATTAGCCAGTTGGTTACCCAAGTAATAATTAATCCTTTAGGATTTTCACCAACCTTCTTTACGCTTTTAAAATCAACCTTAAGCATCATAGGATATATCATTAGCCAAATTAGTATGGCAACTGGTACAGATACATTATAATACTCGAAATTACTTAGAAATTCAGGTATTCCTGGTAAGTAAACCCCTATAAGAACTCCAACTATCATACAAAAAGCTACCCAAACTGTAAGGTATTTTTCAAAAAAACTAATTCCAGTTAAATTTTCCTTTGTCACTTTCTTATCCTCCATAATGATAAATTTACTGATTAATATGGTTTAAAACAAGTTCTAATTCATTTGTAATAGTCTGACATGTATAGGGACTTTCCACATACAACTTACATTTCCTAAGATCCTCACCATATATTTCATGAGACTTAAAACTATCAATCAGGTAATCAACTAGCAACTTGTTGTTCCTTCTAAAATCCTCATCAATCTTATAGTGAATCCACTGTGCATCCTTGTATCCTGATATAAGGCCATTGCTCTTTAATTTCCCCAAGTGTCTTGATACATTGGACTGATTAAGCCCTAGAATAACCTCAATTTCACAAACACAAAGCTCATAATTCATTAGAAGATTAAGTATTCTTAGTCTGTTTTCATCCCCTAGGGTTTTAAAAAAATCTTCCATAACTTCCTCCTTGTATGAGTATATTCGATTTCACTCATATACTATCAAATACATTCACCCTTGTCAATATAAACTTAAAAATAAAAACCAGCAGGATCTCTGCTGGTATACTTTCTACAGGAACTTCTTGATATCCTCAATACTTGGAACTTTTCCTGATACCACTACTTTTTCATCAACTACTACTGCTGGAGTAGTCATAACCCCATAGGCCATTATTTGTCTAAAGTCTTCAACCTTTTCAACAGAAGCATCCAGATTCAACTCTTTTATTGCTTCCTTAACATTTTCTTCAGTCTTTTGACATTTCTTGCAACCTGTTCCTAAAACCTTAATTATCATCCTAAATCCTCTTCTATTCTTTAGTCATTATCACTGCATTCTCATATATTCTATCAACTTCATCCTTTTTGATAATTTTTCCCAAGACATAACCTATTAATATTATTCCTGGTATGTTAAGTAATAATCTGGTTATTGCAAACTTCTCTCCCAGTGAAGCCATCTCAAATAAAAACATGGGAATCTTTGTTGTGGACCAAGCACCTATGAAAATTAGAATATTACTAAACTTAACTCCCTTGTTCATAAACACTGCAGCTACTGGAAAAGCTCCATATAAGGGTCCTGCTGCCGCTGATCCAATAAATATCGATAGGAGTACTCCCTTAATACCAGATCCTTCTCCCATATACTTGACCATGGTATCCCTAGGTACCCACACATCTAATAATCCTAAAAGTACAAATATAGGTGGAAGGATTAAGAGCATTTCCTTCAAAGTATAGGATGTTACATCCATTGCCTTAGCTCCAAGTTCATTATTTACCAGATATAAGGATAGAGTAATCAGTAGGATTACAAAAACTTTGAAGTATCTTTTAAAATATTTCTTAGCCATCTTATATCACCATCCCAATCACAGCTGCAACAATTAATGAAAATCCATAAGCTAATAAATTCCTATAAATTGTCAGCTTCTTACCAAAATACTTCATCTCCACTGGTATGGTTACTAATCCAACCATCATTAATGTGGAAACAAAGGCTGCTATTTGGGTATAGCCTGCTCCTCCCTTAAGGAGAATTGCTGCTGTTGGAAAAGCAACAAATCCTGGAATTAAGGTTACAGATCCAACAAGTGATGCCAGTAATACACCAATTATTCCTGATTCAGCACCAATAATCTTAGATATAACCTCAGGATTTAAAAATGCCATCAATACCCCCACAAAGAGAATCACCACGAGGAAGTCAGGCAATATATTTTCAAAGGCTTTCCAGGATTTTTTTAGTGCTTTTATTGTTCTACTCTTATCTTTTAAAAATGATAAGAGTAGAAATCCAAAAGTTACAAGGTATAAAGTAATATTCAAATTCCCACTTCCCTCTATATAAATAAATGTCCAAATGCATTAAAACTAAATCCGATTATTAAAATTCCTATGGTTACAATACCTACAAATACAATCATAAGCTTAGGTTTGATTACCTTTTTTAACATAATTATCGATGGGAGTGACAGAGCTGTAACTGCCATCATAAATGAAAGGGCTGTACCTATTCCAACTCCTTTTGTAACTAGGGCTTCTGCTATGGGAAGAGTACCAAATATATCAGCATACATTGGAATCCCAACAATTGTTGCTAAAGGTACAGAATACCATTTGTCTTGTCCAAGAATAGCTGATATTACATCTTCAGGAATCCAGTTATGAATTAGGGCTCCTATTCCAACCCCTATTAAAATATATAACCAAACCTTCTTTACAATATCCAGCACCTGGATCTTAGCAAAATTAATTCTATCTTTTCTAGTCAGTGCTTCCTGTTCAAGCTCTATTAAGGGAGTATTAAAAACAAAGCTTTCAATCTGAGATTCCATCTTGGCCTTGCTAATTATTGTACCAGCAATTACAGCAAGTACAATACCTACCACTACATAAGCTATGGCTATTCTCCAGTTAAATATACTTGCCAGTAGTAATACCGATGCCAGGTCTACTAAAGGGGAAGATATTAAAAATGAAAAAGTAGTTCCTATAGGTAATCCAGCACTTGTAAATCCTATGAATAGTGGAATTGATGAACAAGAGCAAAATGGAGTAACAGTTCCCAGTAAGGCACTTAGAATATTGGCTGTTACACCCTTGTACTTTCCTAATATTTTTCTAGTTCTCTCTGGAGGAAAGAAGCTTTGAATATAGGATATAGTAAAAATCAGTACAGACAAGAGTATAAATATCTTAATAACATCATATATGAAAAAGTGGATGCTCCCACCAATTCTATCCTGGATGGATAGTCCAAAAACATCTTCCACTAGTAGTCTAACCAGCTCAAATAGCCACTCCATTTTTAATAGTTGACTATTTAGCCATTTAAAAAAAAACATGTTCTCACCTCAAAGTAGTTATAGTACAGAAATTGGGTTGCATTGATCAAGATACTTTTCCTTAAAAGCTAGTCTTTCTTGATCTATTTTTAGTTGAGGATACTCATCTATATTAGTGACTATATCCTCAAGAATTTTAAGTAAAAATTGATTTTCTCTTTGAAGGGAATAAAAAACAAATTTTTCCCTTCTCTCATCATTAACAAGATTAAGATCTCTTAGCTTTGATAATCCCTTAGATATCTTTGGCTGGGGAGTATCCAATACTCCAGTAAATTCACAGACACAAAGACTTTCCTGGTAAAGTAGCACCAGGATTCTAAGTCTTGTTTGATCAGACAATACCTTAAATACATTCAATACTTTTTCCATGGTCACCATCCTATTCATATTCTCATATGCACTTATTAGTATGTGTATATATTAACTCTTTGTTATATCACTGTCAATAAAAAAATACTGCCCTCAAGCAGTATTTTTTACTCAAACTGTATTTTACTAATTTCTTAGCTCTTTGATCTGTAATTGCCTTAAATTATATTCAGCGTCCTTGATGTTATTTCTTGCAATTTCAATTATATCCTCTGTTCTCATGACTTTGCCCATTTCATTTACAATCTTTAGACTACCTTTAATGGGTTTTGTTATCCAATTTTTGGCATGTTTAAATTCATGGGTTTCCCCCCATAGATAGGGAACTGGTAAAAATCCAGCAGCAAATATCTTGTATAAACCCTCTGGTGTATATGGGTCACTGATGTTACTCTCAATTGCAGAAATTATTTTCATTGCTCCTTGGAAAAGTTCTGCTGAGCGTTCATTAACATCAGAATTTTTAGCCATATCCTCAATTAAGCCCTTTTTCCTCAATTCCCTATACTTTTGTATGGAGTGTTGGGTTATCTTTATGCTTTCATTAATTATCTCTGGCGTTGCTAAGTGTGAAGCTTCTGAATAGCTTACCACATGAATAATTGGAGGACTCATTTCATTGTATGGATCGATGTCATCCATCAGGGCTGATACAGCTGCCAATTGAATTCTTGCTTGGTACAAATCTGGTTTAAAGTAATCAAGTCCAGCTCTTGGTTGTAGTAAAACTCTGAAATTGTTATCTTCAAGGGTCTTAACAAGCTTTATCATAGCTCTTGATTTTGCCAAGTCCTGTATTCCCCATGTAAATCTAGGAGTGTTTAACATATTCTGTAGAATAAAGGTTTTAATACCTAGGGATTTTGCCAACTTAGCAGCTAAAAATCCAGACACAATATAGGTTACATCATCAGCTCCCCTAAAGGCAAAATGATGGGGTACATTAGCTTCAAATGGTTTGTTTGTAGTGCCAATATACTTAATTGTCTCCACATGCTCCTTTAGGTTAGTATATACATCATAGGGTCCTCTTTCATCCAGCTTATTGAACCACCATAAGGATAGGGCATGCCATGAGATGTTTAAGGTCTCTTCATGCATTCTTGCTAAATTAGGTATATCCTTAGTTCCTGCATATGTTCTTACAAGCAAGGGTCTTGATGCCTGCCATATGGTCCTATATTCCTGAGGTGAATTAACTGGTACTCCTCCACCATTTGTCTTATCTTCCCAATCCTCCCCAAAGTTTGATTGAGTAAGTTGTGAACTACCAATGGATAATATGTCAAGGTATTTTGAATCAGCCAAATCCTTAGCCCACTTAATAAACTCATTAACAGATTCCATCCTGGTCATGGAAGCTGAGTATGGGCCAACATGTGCCCTCATTAGTGGTTGGAAATTATCTCTTATATTGGAATCTATCCTTTTAACTACAGTGTCCTTGTTAGTACCAAATTCTAAATAGTTTGATCTATCTATTGGTTTATAATTCAAGTATTCTTGAGAATCAATGATTTCTTTTCCGAACTTCAGCAGATTATCATCGTATTTACTTCCTTCATGTATATGAGTTGGTATCCTATCTTCTGGAACTCCCATTTTCAACAAGGTTTCCTTTACTGTTTCACCACCAACAAAGGTCTCAACCAATCCCTCAAATTCCTTTTCAATTGCTTCACAAGTTTTAGCTGTTCCTGCAAAGAATATGGTTTCTACTTGACCTCCCTGAAACTTCATAAGTCTTTCTTTTTTCATATCTTCTATTAGAAAACCAACCATATTGACTGCATCTTCCAAGTCCAACCTATAACTTAGGCCTACTCTTTCAACCTTATTGGCAATTATCCATTCAACAACAAGCTTTCTCCTAAGTTCGTGTTTGAAATCATTCATTCCATGGGATACATTATCATCTGCAATAATTACTTCATATCCACATTCCTTCAGTAATTCCGCAGCGGAATTAATACCCATAGTATGGGCATCAATTGAAGGTTTAATAAATCCATACTTTTTATTTATGTCATTACTCATCTAAAATCCTCCTTCCGAAGACGGTTGTTAAACTATCTTCATCAGTTGTTATGTGTAAATATTCTAGAGTTCTACCTATATCTCTAAAATCAACATCCAGTAGCTTGCAAGCTAGGTTTATTACTAAGCTAGTATAACACATGTCCACACCCAATCTTAAGCCCAAAGCTTCCAAGGGAACCAGTCCACAAGGTATATCCTCAAATATATATCTGTGCCTTAGGGATTCAGGTGCATCAATGGTTTTATATGCTTCGTTGTTTTGTACGCACTCATATAGACTATCACCAGTTACATGATAAGTCCTCTTCAACCACTCTTGTGTGCTTTCAACTTGGAAACCCAAAGCCTTTGATACTTCAATTCTTTCTCTATCTATCTTTTCAATATACCCTGCTACTGTTGGAGTTATGCCATCATAGTAGTATTTGTATATATTCTTCTTATTTTCTGTCCAACCCGAATTTAATAGTAAGGGGGCACAATGAAGAACCATACCCACATTACCAATTGAAGTTTGAATCATTGATTCAGCCTCAATAAAATATGGTTTAACACAATCTGGCAAATAATCCAAAATGCTCTTGCCCTCTTCAACGTCCATGGAAGATATTAATACGGAATCTTTAAAAGCAATAATATTAACTGAATCATCGCTTGTTTTTCTACAGGTGTAAATTATAGTCTGGGTTTCTGCGATAATCTGTTTATAGTCCCTGTTATAGCTTTCAAAAATCTCACTAAATTCCAAAGCCCCAAATGTTCTTCCTGGATTTAAAACAATAACCGTTGATTTAGTTAAGTTCTTTCCAATTAACTCAGCTAACTCCTTATGAGAGTTTGCTGGAGTTGTAATAAGAATAATATCAGGATCTATTAATGCCTCTTTTATATCATCAGTTACCTTGTGAAGGGGTACCTCTCCCTTTACTATCCCGTCACTATATATTAGATGTGTTTCAATCAATTTAGAAATCGTTGCCCTTGACCTGTTCCATAGGGTTACCTCATTACCTGCATGACTAAGGTGTGCTGCCATTGCAATTCCGGAATTTCCTGCTCCAATTATCGTAACTTTCATCCATTGACCTCCTTGGTTTATTTGTGTAAATTCTTATTCTTTTAAGTTTATAATCTATGTTTTCTGCAATAATCCCCCCCTGAACTTATTGAGCCACTAAAGTAACCATGACTTAATAACACTACTTGTATTTTCAAAATCTAAGTCTAGATTTTTGACTCACACTACCATAATCTTTCTCTAAAGGTTAAAAGGGTAAATCAAAAAACTGTCATACTTAATTAGAGATAGACTAACTTTGTACTGGCATTTCCTATTTTTATTAAGTTGATTTAGATGTAAAGAGTTCCTGCTTAATTAGATAAGTTGTTATGACAGCAATATTCTCCCTGGCAGGATAATTATTGCTGAAGATTACTTTTATAGTTATATGATTGTTACTTTACAAGTTCAACTTTAAGAATAGTTCTTAGTTGAAAAGAAAATAATAATAAGATCGAATAATTCACAAAAAATTGTGAACCTCTATTACAATTTTATCATTAATGGCCTAGAATAACAAGAATAAGGGTGAAATTAGATTATGTAAGTCAATTCTATCCTCATCTCTAAATTCTATCTTAGATTACTTCCAATCCTAATTTTATATTTAAGACTTAGACTGTTATTATTTCCACAAAAAAATACTTCCAAATAGATGGTCTAAGTTTTAATATTTAGACTCTCTACTTTGGAAGTATCCTATCACCACATGGTGATATTACTTATTTATTACTTGTTTTCATCACATCTTAAAACTCCGCCAGCAGCGAAATCTTCAAACTCCATATCTCTAATTATTATCCTTACAGCTTCCTTAGGACAATTAACAGACTCTGAAACAGCAGCTGTAACTTTTTCAACTAACATCCTCTTTTGCTCAACAGTTCTTCCTTTAAGCATTTCTATTTGTAGTATTGGCATAAACTCCCCTCCTTCTTATGGACATTGTATTACACCCTGAGCCCATAGGCAACCTCCACAGGCAGGGAATGAATCCGTCAGACAATCCTTCTCATTTGATGCTACATCTTCACAACCTCCACATAGGACACAAGGAGAAAAATCAAAGTTGTATACTTTTTCTCTGAAGTCATGGTATTCTTTACTATCCCATATCTCCTTTAGTGAATTCTTGTGAATACTACCAAATGAATGTTCCTTCATTATTCTTTCATTGCTATTTAAATAAGTTTTATATGAATGCAGCAGTCCCATACATGGTGAGATTTCACCATCCCACCTTAAGAAGGTTATCCCTTCATTGATAAATCTACAATAATCCCTATACTCCTTAAATTCTTCCCCTAAGGTTTTTATCTTCATCATAGATGCATATATATCATAAAGCCCTTCCTTAGTATACTGGTTATAGTCTATCCTAGGTAAACTAATTTCAGGAAGAACAATCTCCTTAAAGCCCATTCGCTTTTCTTCTTCCTGAGTATAGGTTAAGGGTTTAAACAACTTCTTTCTACATAGCATCTTCTCTTCCATTTCCCTTTCATAGGGAATGACATTGCTTACAGAGATATATTCTGCCCATACACTCCCAGCAAAACTCCTCAGTTTTGAAAGATCATCTGCATTATCCTTTGTTACCACAAAGGCAATTCCCAATTGAATCTTATTCTTCTTCCTTTGGTTAATCCTCTTAAAAAGTTTTAAACTCTCATATACCTTGGCAAAATCTCCTCCCTCTCGGATGCGATTAAATTTATCTGTATCCATGGAATCAACAGATACCCAAAGTCTACTTAAATTGGCTTCAAAAAGCTTTTCAATGGTCTTCTCATTTAGCATGGTCCCATTTGTTGTCATTTCTACTTTTATTCCTCTGTGGCTAATACTATCTATCATGGTGTATATATCAGGATGATACATTGGCTCTCCAAAACCACCAAACATAAGGGAGCTTACACTTGGTACATCATCTAGATCCTTAAGAAACTTATTGAAGGTTTCCATGGTCATCCCACCAGGTTTTTCCTCCCAGTTATTTCTTATACAAGTTATGCAATTCAAGTTGCAAAGAGATGTGGGTTCAATATATATTCTTGAAATTGAATGAATAGATGGAATCATAACTATTTTCCCACCTTCTTCATAAATTAAGTATTCCTTGTGTTTATTCAATGAATAATCCTTTAGTGCATCATTTTCTATATTTAAGTTTCCATGTTCATCTCTTCTTATTATCTGGCTCTTCTTCATACTTTCCTCCTAGAGGAGATTATTTTACAACAACCACCTTATCATATGTAATATCCCTAATACTCTTACATCCCGTCATCAACATGGTCTCCTTTAATTCACTAATTAGCTTATTTGCATAAAGTTCAACCCCATCTATGCCTCCACCAAAAGCCATTATTGTAAAGGTTCTACCTATAAGTACACCATCAGCCCCTAAGGCTAAGGATTTGAATACATCAGCACCTGTTCTTATTCCACCATCAACAAATATCTTCACTCGATCACCAACAGCTAGTTTTATGGAATGAAGGACCTCACAAGTTGCCAAGGTATTATCCAAACACCTGCCCCCATGATTTGAAACAACTATCCCATAACATCCTGATTCAGCAGCCTTCATAGCTCCTTCAACGGACATGATCCCCTTGATTATAAAGGGTAAATCAGTTGACTCCACAATTTCCTTAAAGTCCTCCACTGTCTTTGAATACACAGGCTTGCCTGATTTTGCAAGATGTGTTAGTCCTGCAGAATCTATATCCATTGCAAAAGCAGGAACATTTAAATCTTCAATTATCCTTATCTTTTCAATTACTTCCTTTTGTCCCCAAGGTTTTAAGGTTGGAATTCCCATGCCCTTAACATCTTTTATTGCCTTAAGTGGTGCCTTAAAGTACTCATCATTAGCCCCATCTCCAGTAAAGGCTACTACCCCTGCTGCCACAGCACCCTTAACAACCCTATCTGTATACTCTGCTTCAGTAAGTAAATTCTTGTAGTTCACATCCATTCCACCAATTGGTGCTACGAAAATTGGTGCGGCAAAATCGTGTCCAAATAGCTCTACACTCGTGTCTTGTTCTCCATGTTCATGTATGGTATCCATGACCACCTTAACCTTGGTAAGGTAATCATAATTTCTTATGAAACTATTTCCTGTCCCCTTCCCTCCAACACCTGGTACCTGGCCTCTACAAGCTACTCCATTGCATTCTCTGCACACTAGGCATGTGGGAGATAGTATATCTTTTGCTAGCTCTCTAATTTGATTGTAGTCCATTACATCTCCTCCAATAAATAATCATATACTCTTTATTATATTATAACAGAACACTAAAAGAATGATTCCACATTATTTAAAAAAATCCCAGATTATAACTTAATAATCTGGGATAAAACTACTAGAACAAATCCTGCTATTCCAACATTTCTTAAAATAGGAATATCATAATTTAATGATGCATATAGTATTGCAAATATTATCAAAATAACTACAAAAGCCACATTTTTCTTCATCCATATCTATCCTTTCAATACTCTTTTTACATTCCGATATTTATCTTGACTACAAAGAGTAAAATATAATTAACGATTCCAAGAATTAAGGCAGACAAAATTACTGGCTTTATTACTTTAGAATAAATGTCAGCTTCTCTTCCCGTCATGCCAGAAGCTGAAGCAGCCATTAAAATAGTTGTAGGCCCAAGACTTACTCCTATTGATCCAGATATTGATTGAAGACCAGCCATGACATATGGATTAACCATAAGACTTTCAGCTACGGAAACCTGGAATTTACCAAATATTACATTGGAATTGGTATTACTTCCCGTTATGAAACTTCCCAAGACACCAAAAAATGGAGCTACTAGAGGATATATACTTCCCGTCAATTTAGCTACGGAATTTGCCAGTGTGGTTGTCATACCAGAATCCATCATTACCAAGGCCATACTTATTAGAAAGAACAAGGTTATGGAAGTATTTATACTCTTTGAAACGGTATTGTTTAGGACCTTTTTCAACCTGTCTCTATTGAAAATACCAGCTCGTTTGTAATTGAACATGGCAATTACTGCAGAGAAAACAATTATGGGGGCTGGGTGCCCGAATAATTTTATTTTCGAATAAGCCGACTCAGCTTTTACAAAATATCCAAGTGCTGTGGTATATTCTGGGAATTTAAAGGCTAAGTTAAATCTGTCCAAATTTAACACTGGGAATAATAAGGATAGAACTATTATTATTATATAAGGTAATAAGGAGTCAAATAGGTTAATATCACTCTTATAAAGAACGATCTTCTTATCTTTCTTATCCTTAAGCTTATATAAGATATACATAGTTGTAAAACCAGATAGTGCACTTAATAATCCCACTAAGGATACAAGATTTAGATAGACTACAACCAACATTACACCCAACATAACAATTGATGAAGGTATTATATAATATAGTGCCTTCTTCACATACTTCAGTCCACCATATATATAAGCAACAGAAATTCCCATTAGAATCATTGCTACAAAATCAAATATAATCATTGAATATCCTATACTTTGCTGATCAAGATTAGTTACTAAGAATATAGTAAAGAAAGATGATCCCATTGAGCCAAAACTAACAGACCAAGAATGACCCAATAATACTGCTGCCACTGACTTAAGGGGATCAAACCCCAAACTAATAAGTATTGGTACAACTATAATTACCGGGACACCAAATCCTGCTATCCCCTGTAGTACTGATGAAAACAACCATGATAAAAGTAAAAACTGAACAAAGGGATCCTTAATAAAGATAACTATGTTCTTGTTTATAACATCAATAGCACCAAATTCGTATACCGTATTATATAGAAATATTGCAGCCCAAATAATAAGTAATACATATACTGCCAATGATAGCCCTTTGCTGATTGCTATACTAAGTCCAAAAGAGTCCACGCCGAAAAATAATAACGCACTAATAATAGCAATAAAAACTGATATCGCTGCTGCTCTAGATGCGGGATACTTTAAGACCAGTAAACAAAATAGCAGGGCAATCAATGGAAGCAAGGATAAAAGCGTATCCATTTACTACCACTCCCCAACTAACATTTAATATCATAAAAGACATTATATCCTAGAAGATTTTTTATTTCAATCTTCTAGGATTTTACTATTTAACTTCTTCTAAATTTAAAACTATTGTACTGATTAGTTTTGCTCTTTCAAATAAGGTTTCAACAAGGGCATACTCTCTTGTTGTATGATTCCAAGCACCTCTAACACCAAAGGAACAAATTACAGGAGTTCCTGCTTTGGTAATATAGGAAGCATCTGAACTACCCCCTAATCTGACCCCTTCCATTTCTCCAAATCCAAATTCCTTTGAAGTTTTATTTACATAATTGAAGAAATCAATTACACCATCAGTAGTTTCATAGGCAGCCATAACATTTACAAACTCACATAAGGTAGTTGTTCCTTCAACATAAGTTTTCTTTGCAATTTCTTCAATTTGCTTAGAAACCTTGTCCATTTCACTTTCCTTTTCAAATCGAATATCGATTTCAATCTTACATTGAGCTGGTACAGCATTTGAAACTGTTCCACCTTTAATTTTACCAACACTAACAGTTGTTCCCACTTCTAAGTTTGTTAGTTTTTGGATCTCAATTATCTTGTATGCCATCTCTTCTATGGAATTTCTACCTGTTAGGAAGTCATTACCAGCATGAGATTCAACTCCAGTAACTGTTATATGACACTCGATTCTTCCTTTTCTACCTATACATAGCTTGTTACTTATCAATCCTGTTTCCATATTAAATGCACATTTTCCACCTTTTGCTGCATCCATTATTACTTGTGCTCCCTGTGAGTTAAGATGCCCAATCTCTTCATCTCCTGAGAATATAATTTTCAAGGGTCTTTGATCATAACCAACTTCATTTAGGGCCTTAATGACATATAAGGATATGATTATTCCACCCTTCATATCCAGAGCACCTGGTCCATGGGCATTTCCATCCACTATTTTAAATAGGTCTTCTCCAAATGTACCTGTAGGAAAGACAGTATCAAAATGACCAGAAAAAATTACTGGTTCACCCTTTCTGTCCTCACCTATGACTCCAACTAAAGACTTCCCATTATTTCCTACATCAATTAGCTCACAGGTTAATCCTGCACTTTCAAATTCTTCTTTAAGTCTAATTCCTAATATATCTACCTTCTGAGGTTCTCTTGCATAGCTTTCTAATTCTACTATCTCCTGCCACTTAAGAAGCATCTCATCTCTCTTAGAATCTATGTAATTATATACTTCTTCCATAATATTCCTCATAAAATCATTCCCTCCATTTATGGATTTTAAGAAGTCAAACACCTTAACTAGATGTAAAAATATCAGTAAAGTGCCCAACTTAAGTTGGGCACTTTACTTATTCTATCCTTTAAAATATTCTTATTTTACCAAGCAGCAATTGTTCCATCTGTTCTAGGTTCAGTTCCACCACATAGGATGCCGTTTTCATCTCTCCATATAATTTGTCCCCTACCCATTAAGTTAGTATCTAATTGAGGAACTATATCATGACCTTTTCTTGCCAATTGAAGTGCTAGATGATTTGGGAATCCAGGCTCAACCTGAATTGTCTTACCTCCAACCCACTGCCATCTAAAGGCATCTAAGGAATCTTGAGGATTCATATGGAAATCAACTGTATTCATTACCATTTGAAGATGACCTTGTGGTTGCATGAATCCACCCATTACACCAAATGGTCCCACTGCCTTGCCATCTTTTGTCAAGAATGCTGGTATAATTGTATGATAAGGTTTCTTTGAAGGAGCCAAAGCATTATCATGTTCAGGATCCAAAACAAAATTGTGACCTCTATTGTGTAGAGAAACTCCAGTTCCTGGTACCACTAAACCAGATCCAAATCCCATGTAATTACTTTGGATATATGATACCATGTTTCCTTCAGCATCAGCAGTTGACATATAAACAGTTCCACCATAAGCTGGATTTCCTGGTTCTGGCATTATTGCTTCTTCTCCAATTAAACTTCTTCTCTTTTCAGCATACTCATCTGATAAAAGTTGTTCAACTGTAACAGTCATATTATCTGGGTCTGCAACATACTTCTGTCCATCAACAAATGCAATTTTCATAGCTTCAATTTGCTTATGAAGAGTATCCACTGTATCTCTAGCTTCAAACTCATAGCCCTTTAGGATGTTAAGTGCCATTAAAGCAACTATTCCATGGCCATTTGGAGGTATTTCCCATACATCGTATCCTCTGTAATTTACACCAATTGGCTCTACCCACTCTACTTCATATGCTTCTAAGTCTTCTTTTCTAATGAAACCATTGTATTTTCTTGAGAACTCATCTATCTTATCTGCAATTTCTCCCTTGTAGAATGATTCTCCATTTGTTTCAGCAATCTTTCTTAGGGTATCAGCATGAGCTTCTGATTTCCATAACTCTCCTGCTTGAGGTGGTCTTCCTTCTGGTGCGAATACCTTGAACCAGTTTTCAAATTCTGGAGTTTTAAAGTTTTGCTTATATACTTTAAAGGCGTTATTCCATAATTTAGCAACATTTGGAGTAAGGACAAAACCTTCAGATGCATATCTAATGGCAGGAGCTAATACTTCTGTTAAAGGTAGTTTCCCGAATTTCTTGGACATCTCAACCCAACCTGCTGGAGCACCAGGCACGGTCACTGGAATAAATCCGTATTTTGGAATTTCAGTTACTCCCATTTCCTTTAATTTTTCAATAGATATACTGCTTGGTGATTTTCCACTGGAATTCATACCATAAAGTTTGTCTTTTACCCATACTAATGCGAAGCTATCTCCGCCAATACCATTGGATGTTGGTTCAACTACAGTTAGAGTAGCCGCAGTTGCAATTGCAGCATCAATTGCATTTCCACCTTTTCTAAGTATCTCAAGACCTGCTTGAGCTGCCATAGGTTGACCAGTAGCTACCATTCCATTCTTTGCATATACTACATTTCTTCTTGATGCATATCCATATACTCTTGGATCATAATTCATGAAATCATCCTCCTAACTATTATTTAAGTCAAACTAATTCTATAAGAAGTTTACGAATATACCAGCTATAATTATAGAAAGTGAAGTTACAGAAACAAAACCAGCAACTACATAAGCAGGCATAATCTTGTCTAGAATTATTTTCTTCTCTTCTTCGTTTTGAGCAACCGCTGTTGCTATTTCGTTTGAAACTAGGTATGTTGCAGGGAATCCTAACAACTGAGCCATGGCGATACCAACTGCTAGGTTCTTAGATCCAACAATTTTCCAACCTGGTAGTACATACATGAAAAGATAAGTTGCTGCCATAACAGCTGCAAATATTACAAGTGTTTGCCATCCAAGTTCAAGTAAGTCTGGAAGAGATACTTTTGCAAGTGATGGTATAATACTAGCGAATAAAGCCATGGATAAAAGACCAGATGCCTTACCTCTTTCAAGAACTCTTGGAGGTACAATGCCTATGTATCCAACTGTTGCTCCAAGTAATAATGCCCAAATAGAGTAATTAATTGGAGTAGCTCCTCCTAAAACCTGTGATATCCAAGCAAATAGACCAGCGATAGCTATACAAACAAAATCTGTAAAATATTTTTCATGTTGCTTGTAGAATGGAACTTTGCCATTTGATTTAGCATCTGTTGCTTGTGTATTTTCAGCAAGATCCAATTTACCTTCTGCTTTGTTCTTTCTGTATTCTGCAATAAGTTTTTCCGCTTCCTTTAAACCATGTAAAGAAGCTGGAGGTGTACATACGAATTTTTGAACTCCATAAACTATAGTACCAAGAGCAGCTGCCAGTGCAAATCCTCTCTCCATAGCTCCAGTTGTCATAAGTTGTGTTGCAACAATACCACCATTGATTATAGGAATACTAACAATTGCAGATTGAAGTCCGATTATTGGAGAAACTGCAAATAATGCTACTACAGCTACGCCATAGCAAGAATTGAAGTTACTACAGATCTCCACTCCTTAACTAGTTGAGACCAGTTAATCATAGTACCCATGTGGAATACAATAAATGCTGCTGACCATTTTCCTAGTTCAGTTAAACCAGCTTGTGCAATAATATCCGGTGTGATTATTCCAGTTACAAATCCAACATAGAAAAGTACCAGTGCCACAAACACTGATGGAAGTTTAGCTTTAGTCAATACTCCCAACATGTCTCCGATTGCAAAAATTAAAAGACTGATGAATAAATAGAAAAAACTCATAATTTCCCTCCTAATTTAAATTTCCGATTTGTAAACTTAAATGAAGATTGAGGACTCCAAACCCTCTGTGGTACAATGTTTTTTGCAGAAACCAAATACCTCCCAGAAAGGATGAAGTCCTCATGCAAAAATTGTATCAATCAGTTGTCCAAAGTGCAACAATAATCATTCATTTTATTTCTACGGCAGAGATAAATTTGGATACCAAAAGTTTTTCTGCCGTAAGTGTAAACATCAATTTGCACCTGATAATCCTAGTGTAATAAATAGAAATAATCGTAAGTACCCTAGCTGTCCAATGTGTTCTAAAGCTTCTTTTCTTCACCATGATCATGAACATTATTCCAACTTCAGGTGCTGCGATAAAAAGTGTAACCACTCATTCTTTGTTCCTAAGTCTAATGCTATCTTACCTACTTCTGTTGCTAATATAGTTGGTAAGTATGATTTTAAACGTATGCGATATCCTGTTCATATTATTCTATCTGCTCTTGCCATGTTCTACATTGTAAGAACTCTTTTAGTAATATTGCTCTGATTCTTAGAATTATGAACAATATAACGGTATCTCATACTACTGTTAGTAATTGGTGCACTAAATTTGCTCCTTTGTTTAATAGTCTTTCTCTTGAACTTATGCCTATGATGAATTTTAACCCTGATGAATGGCATGCCGATGAAACTGTTGTTAAGATTTCTGGTGTTAAACACTATATCTGGTTTATTGTTGATTCTGAAACTAGATTTGTCTTAAATTTTCATCTTTCTCCCTACAGAGACTCTGCTCAGGCTTTTACTATCTTTGATTCTGTTAAAGATATAGGTAATGTTTCTTCAATTGTCAGTGACCGTTACAGCGCTTATAAAGTTCCAGCAAAAACTATCTTTGGATCTGATATTAATCACATTAGAGTGGAAAGCTTCAAAGACGATATTTCAAATAATCTTATTGAGTCTTTCCATCATCAATTTAAGGCTTGGTACAAAACTAAACAAGGTTTTAAATCCTTTGAATCTGCCAACAATCTAATTAGTATGTTTGTATTCTTCTTCAATTTTGTTAGACCTCATTCATCTCTTAATGGTTTAACGCCTGCACAAGTTGCAGGACTATCTCTAACTGAAAAACAAAAGAAAAAGTATTTTCTGATAGCTTAGCTTGTTCATGATTTCGCTTAAGTGTTTATTTAAGGAGCGGCCTTGGATTGGTCAAGGGCGCGCGTAAGCACGTTCATTTTACCCTTGACCAATCCAAGGATGATCCTTTATCATCTTTTAAGTGAAATCTTGAGTAATTTAAAGCTATTCTATGAAAACATTGTGCTATTCCTTCATTTTAAGTTTACAGAGCCTAAATTCTATTAAATTTATATCATCCTAAAAAAAACAGAAGAGGAATCTCTTCCTCTTCCATCAACGATTTTAGTCTTCTTCTTCAAACTCAAGAACTTTACCTGTATATGCATCAATTTCTATTTCATATTCCTTACCATCTTTAATTATCTCAATTTCGAACTCATCATCATCTTCTTCGAATTCAGTAATTGTACCATTTACTAGACCAAGTGCTATTTTCTTTGCTTGATCTGCACTTATTCTAACTACATTAGTATACTCTCTATCGTCATTGTCGTCATCATCGTCTTCTCTTTCAAACTCTGTTATAACTCCTGTATATGCATCGATTTCTAGTTCATACTTGATTCCATCTTTTACTATCTCTATTTCATACTCAGGAATGTTATCATCATCGTCGTCATCATCTAGTTCAATCTTGATTATCTCACCATTTACCTGTGCCAAAGCTATTAATTTAGCCTGCTCTGTTGAAATTATATTTCTTGCATTATCAACTGGCTTTGAATCTCTATCGTCATCATCATCATCGTCTTCTCTTTCAAACTCTATTATAACTCCTGTATATGCATTGACTTCTAGTTCATACTTAATTCCATATTTTATTATCTCTATTTCATATTTAATGTTATCATCATCGTCGTCATTATCTAGCTCAAACTTTACTATTTCACCATTTACTTTTTCCAAAGCAACTTTTCTAGCTTCATCTGCTGAAATTATATTCTTTTCATTAACTGCTCCATTATAATTATCATCATTGTCACTTTCAAATTCCTTTACCCTACCTGTATAAGCATCGATTTCTATCTCATATTTTACGCCATCTTTCATTATCTTTATTTCATACTCAGGAGTATCATCATCATCTCTTAAATCATCTAACTCAATCTTAACTATCTCTCCATTCACAAGGTCTAGTGCTATCTTTGTTGCTTCTTCTTTTGAGATATATGATGCGGTACTTATAGACTTATCTAGATTCCCTGCCACAACTAAAAATAACTTTTGAGTGTCAATATTGTTAGCTTTACTATATTGTATTTGTTGCTTTAGTGACATATTGGAAAGTTCATCAATACTTAAATTTGCTCCTAATGTAGATATTCTCTCAGCTACTGCTTCTCTTCCTGATTGGTTTATGTTATTGCTTTGACTACTTTCAATGGCCTGGTTTAATATAGTTGCTTCAATTTGTTTATTTTCTAAAAATGCACTTATTGCCTTATTTACCTTCTGAAGAAGTTCATCATCAACGCTGTCATCCTTGACTGAAATCATTACTATGTTGTCATCTCCGCCTTTTATATGTCCTGTCAAAATCATTAAATCGACTAAATCGCTAACTACTCCTTCTAAATTCTTATCCTTGGGATCAAAATCCTTCAATAATGTTTCTGCATCAAGATTAAGTGGATTTATCCCAACAACCCTATCTAATCTATTTGTCTCGATCTCAATACTTGGATTTACATCCATTGTTAAACTGTTTGATGGTAGCATCATAAATGCTCCAAATCCTATTACTGCAACTAGTATTACTGGTAATATTATAGTTAACTTTCTTTTAATATTCATTTGTGCTTCCTCCTCTTTTCCTTTTATACTCATATAATGCATAAGGAAGGTAATTTATTGCATGGATTTTTGTTTTTTTATTTTTGTTTTTTTATTTTTTTTTGAATTATTTTTTAATCTTCTTCATCCATATCAAAATCCAATACTTTACCTGTGTATCCATCGATTTCTATTTCATAAACCTTCCCATCTTTGGAAATTTCAACTTCGTATTCAGCTTCATCGTCATCTTGATCCAAATCTACAGAAGTTATTGTTCCTCCACCAGTTAAAGATAATGCTATTCTCATTGCCTCATCCCTAGAAATTATTTTTCTATCCATGGCCATGTCACCTGTATCAATTATCTCATCATCATCATTATCATCGTTTTCTTGATCTTCATTATCATCGTCATCATCATCGTCCCTGTCATCATCATCATCAATAAAATCTTCTACTGGCTTAACTTCTGGAATCCTGTCAAAGTCATCACTTTGAATTATACTCTCTAAATTCAACTCCATTGTCCTACCTATTAACACTAGTTCCTTAAGTGATAATGATACCAAATCTTCCACCTGCAACTCAGGATTTAAAATTATCATATTTCTAATGAAGGTCATCTTACTAGGTGATACCCCAAAATCATTGGCATATCTTACTATTGTACTTGTATTTTCGATGTTTTGAAGAAGTATAATCGGCATAAATTCTTCTTCTTCCATGAAGCTATGAATAGAAGCATTTAAGCTATCTTTTTGTTCCTGTTTTTTATCCTGATCCTTGTTAAAAACTGATAGCAATAAATAATCTTCACTATTACTTATATATCCCTCGCTTATCATTTTCTTAATTATTTCCTCAGTTACTAACACCATATCCCTACCCTTATAATTAACATCTTCAATTAACTTTTCTCCATCCTCGTTAAAGGATAATAGTTTAATAACATGGTCTTTTTTATTGGTTACTATCTCAACACTTGGATTTACATCTAGATAAACATAGCTATCAGGAATATTTTGATTAAACTGCCAAATTCCAAATACAAATAGCAGAGAAGCAGCTAAAGACATTATGGGAAATAGGGTTTTTGATAATGTCCTTGCATCCTTTTGCTTTGTTATCTCATCATGTCTTAACATTTTTGGGATATCTTGTGATTTAATTTTATCCAGTAAATTAATTGGTGCATCATCAATTGATTTTTTTATACTACTTAATATTTTTTCTTCTCTCATGTCTTTACCTCCTTCCCTCAAGGTAATCCCTTAGTTTTTTAAGAGCCCTGTGGTATTTTGAAAGGGTTGTTGATAAATTAAGCCCTAAGTTTTCAGCTATTTCTTTGTGCTTCATTCCAGATACTGCATATAGCATAATAATCTCTCTTTCTTCTTGTGTTAATAATTTCAGTACTCCTTCAAGTACTAATCTATCTTCAATATTAGTTACATAAGAAAATCTCTTATCATCAGATAAGTGGGTAGGATCCATATGTTCTACATTCTTTTCTTTTCTAAGTTTTTGGTAGAATAGATTTTTTGCAATGGTGAATATCCAAGCCAATGGTTTTCCCATGGGTTTGTATAAATGGGCGGCAGATATTAACTTTACATAGGTATCCTGCATAATATCCAGTGTCGTTTCATGATCCTTTGTAAGGGATAATACATAGGCATATAGAGTTCTCTCGCTTTGCCTATACAAGATATCAAATGCATCCATATCTCCTTTAGCTATTCGCTTAATTAGCTTCTCATCTATTTCTAAACCCTTCTGTAATTGTTCTCCATCCCCAAGGACAAAAGCAAATAATATCATGATAATTTCCCCTTCATATATATAATGCATTTAAGTATCATTTTATTGCATCGAAATTTTTTTATTGACTATTTTACACTTATACCCAAAATTTGTAATCATGACAAAAAAAAGAGACTTATATAAGTCTCAAGAAACCAAGGTTGATTATTTATATTTAGAAGGATCTACACACAACTCTCCCACTAATATTAATATAGGTAATGTAATAATACGATATTTTATGTTACTCTAATTTATCCTTATTTCAGAAATCTGAACCTGATTTAAAAATCTAATGGGCAATAGACTATTCCCTAAACCACTATCTATATATAATAAGGTATTATCATCTATCTCCATTATTCCCTTGTCATACTTGGGGAATAATCCTTCCCCAGGGGATACTACTCCTCCTACAAAGGGTAATCTTATTTGTCCACCATGGGTATGACCTGAAAGAATTAGATCTATTTCTTCATGTAAATACCAGATAGGTCGATTTGGAGAATGACTTAAGAGAATATTGTAGCTAATATCATCTATATCCTCATATAGTTTATTGTAATCCCAAGACTCATATAAGAATCCTGCTCCAAGTATTCTAATGTCATCTTCATTGATTTTCAGATCCAATGCTTTATCTTCTGCAATTATTACTCCCCTATCCATTAAGCCTTTATGAAATTCATTTATAAGGGGATTTCTTAACTCATGATTGCCGCTTACATAATATATTGGTTTATTTAATTCATGTAATTTATCAATTAAGGAAAAGGCTAAGTTTAGATCCCTTGTCTTAAAATCAATTATATCTCCTGTCAACATTATCACATGGGGATTGTATTCATGCAATTTGTTATATAGGTCTCCTAAGTCTATTTTGTCATTGGAATGAAAATCTGTTATTTGACTAATTCTTAAACTATTCTTAAGCTTACTAGATTCAATATTTACTTTGCTTATCTTTATATTGGATATCTGACTGTTATTATAGAGTAATAATGATAGGATTATTATTAAAATAATGAGAGAAATCATAACTCTTATATTCATTTATCAAGTCCTCAAGGTAGCTTTTAATCTGTTAGGATAAATTATAAAATCAAAAGCATCCATAATTGAATTAACCACAATATCACTTTCTCCAATTAATTTTGCACTTACCCCTTCATGACCAATAACTGCTATGCCGATCTTTGCTGATTTTATCATTAAGCTATCATTATTCCCATTTCCTATAGCAAGTGAGTTCTCATCCCCAATGGACATAAGTATACTCTTCTTTTCAATATCCTCTCTTGATGTAGTCAAGATTCTAATATTTACATTCAAGCCTTCTAACTCATTATTTACAGTGTTATTTGTATCCGCAGTTAGAACATGGATATTTATTCCTAACTTGTTGATTTCTTTTATTTTTTCCTTTACATCCTTACAAACCTTTCCATCTTTTGCTATTGTGCCATTATAGTCTAAGATCAAGTTTCTAATCTCAACTTCACCAAAACCTGGAATGCTGATATTTAGCATATAATCATCTCCATTATTTATCTAGTATATCATCTACACCATACTCAAGATCCTTAAGTTTGTGTTCCAAATGTATTAGATTCCTATTTAAGTCAGCCGTTATCATCTGAATCCTGGATACTGCAGTATCAACATTGTTATTAGCTGTATTTATCTTTGATTGAACAAACCAGTCAGCTATAATTCCATCTAAGAAGAAGTCAGCAAATGTTGCAAATCCTGATAACTCTACCTGAATATCTGTAAATTCATTTACATCCTGGAGTTCCTTTCTTAAAGTTCTTAGCTTAAACTGTACTTCACGAGCCATTTGGTTAGCCTTATCAAGAGCAGAATGCTTGCCAATATTTGCAATTAATCCTCCCCCTAACAAATCCCAAGTTCCCCAATTTTTAGCTGATCTTAAGCTATCACCAACTCTATTTAAGGAATCAATAGCATCTTTAGCGGCATTAATAGCCTCCTTAACTTCCTTAATATCAACCTTAAGTTCATCTATCTTAACTAGTTTATTCTTAAGGTTTAGCCCATCCTCTCCACCTTCTTTAATGAGAATTTCTTCCTTCTCTTTTATAAGTCTAGCTAGGTCTTTATTCATCTTATGATATCCTAGAAGAAGGTTGTTTGCTTCTTTTTTATCCTTTTCAAGTTGGATGATCTGATCTTCACACTCTTCATATTTTAATCTAGCTAAATGAAGTTCTTCTTTTTCTAACTCAATTCTTTCCTCCCTCTTACCCACAAGATTTAAAAAGATCGAGTTTATTGTATTCTTTTCAAGTCTTTCAAGATCATTACCTTCTTTGGACAAAGTTTGTTTTAAAGATTGTCTAAGGACTTTCTTATTTCTTAATTCAGTCTCTATTTCCCTTGCCAGAGTTTCTACTTTGCCATGCTCTCTTAATTTTTCCTTTAACTTCAGTATTTCTTCATTTATAGCATTTATCATCTTGTCACGTATAATCCAATTAACCTCTTTAATAGAGGATGTTGGATTATTTCTCCTTTCTCCCAATTTATTTTGGTATTGTCTATTACTCCGTTATTATAATGATAAAGCACTGTGGATTTGTCTCTATATTGCTATAGCTTTGACTGTTTTGAGGTGACTCAGATCACAGCTTTTCGTCTTCACTGGTAATTGGTTAGTTAATGCTTTGACGTTTGTATTTACGTGATTCCATGGCCGGAAACCTTGTGGAAAACAACAGTGCTAAATATTATTAAAGGAGGTATTTCTAATGTTCTATGTCGGAATCGACATCTCTAAGTTTAAACACGACTGTTTCATTGTTACTGACGCAGGCGAGATTGTTTGAGGTTCTTTTTCCATCACCTCATTTTATTCCATCTATATAAAATTTATCACACATTATACTAAATGCCAACACTTTAAAAGCACCCAGGATATAATCCCAGATGCTCCATATTAGTTTCTATCTAATTTAAACGACATGTGCTTTTTCCTTCTTAATGGCCATTAACTGCTGAATCACTAGAATTGATATTAGTGCTACCCCTAATAAATCCTGAACGATATTTGCAGTAATAAGCAAGAGGGCACTTGCAAAACTAATTAATCTCAATGGTAGTGGAACTTCCCTTAATAACCATCCTTCAATTGCTACCCCAATTAAGATTACACCTACAATGGAGGTTAAGGTTACCCTAAGTGCTATTAACCAAGTTGTATCTAACAATAGTAATTCATTGTTGAATATGAACATATAAGGGATGATAAATCCAGCTAAAGCTAACTTCACTGATGCCATTCCTGTCTTCATCGGATCTCCACCTGATAATCCTGCAGCTGCAAATGCGGCCAAGGCAACGGGTGGTGTAATATTTGCAAACATTGCAAAATAGAATACATATAAGTGAGCTGCTACTACTGGAATACCTAATTTAACCAATGCTGGAGCTGCTATTGTAGCAGTGATTAAATAAGCAGGAATACTTGGTAATCCCATACCTAATATCATACAAGTTACCATGGTAAAAACTAAAGTTGCTAATATACTTGTTCCCCCAAGTAATATTATCGCATTTGCCATATTTAGACCAAATCCTGTAAGAGATGTAACTGCGATGATAATACCAACAATAGCACAAGCAACTGCAACAGATACAGTTCCTCTTGCTCCAGATGCTAGTGAGTCTAAAATGTCTTGGAAGCTCATTCTAGTAGCCTTCTTGAACATACTAACTATTACTGTTACAACAATTGACCAAAACGCAGAAAACACTACAGTTTTTCCACTAAAGAATAGCATTACTAAAAGGAAGACTATAGGTATTAAAAGATGACCTCTTTCCTTCATTACATCTCTTGCTCTAGGTAACTCATCTTTAGGAATTCCTGTCAAATTCTTTTTAGAAGCTCTAAAATGAACCTGCATGATTATCCCCAAATAATATAGTAATGCAGGAATTGCAGCATACATTATTATTTGGCTATACTTAATTCCAACCATTTCTGCCATTATAAAAGCTGCAGCTCCCATAATTGGAGGTAGTAACTGACCGCCAACAGAAGCTGTGGCTTCTACGGCTCCAGCAAATGTATCAGAGTAACCAGTCTTCTTCATCAATGGAATTGTGAATGTTCCTGTTGTTACTACATTTGCTATGGCAGAACCATTAATACTTCCTAGGAATCCACTGGCAATAACAGCTACTTTTGCTGGTCCACCTTTTGAACTTCCAGCTAAAGCTAATGCAATATCATTGAAAAATTTACCCATACCTGATTTGTTCATAACTTCCCCAAAGAGGATGAATAAGAATATGTAACTTGATGCAACTCCAACTGATGTACCGTAAATACCATCTGTACTTACAAAGAACTGATTAACTAGTGCATTCCAATCATACCCTCTGTGTGAGAATATTCCTGGGATGTCTCTTCCAAATAATCCGTAAAGAATAAATATAGATGCTAATACTGTTAATGGTAATCCAGATATTCTTCTTGATGCCTCCAGTACTAACAATACCAATATTGTTCCTACTATCATATCAGCAGTATTGATTAGACCAGCTCTGGCAATAATATTAGGATAGTCTATCCAAACATAGATTGTCGTTGTAAGTGATAATAATGCTAATATCAAGTCAAAGACTGGCAATTTCTTTCTACTGGACTTATTTGTAGCTGGGTATAATATAAAAGTCATAAATAGCATCATACTAACATGTAATGATCTATGCTTTAATGTTGCTGGTGCCCCAATAAATGATACTGTGAAATGATATAAAGATATTATAATAGCTATCCAGTAAACCATCTTGACTAAAGATGCTTTATCAAAATTTCTAGTTTTTTGTTCTTTATCATATTTTTCAATTATCTTAATTTGCTCTTCACCTAATTGATCTTCTAATTCTATCTTCGCCATAATTCAACCCTCTTTTCTACTTTCAATTTAATAAATTCGTGATGATTTAAGTCTTCACCCTTAATAATCACCTTATCATTTAACTTAATATATTCTAATGCAGTCTGGGAGTGTATCCATTCAATATATTCAAAATCCTGATTTATATCTTCATAAAAAATAATTCCATTTTCGATCTTAGTATGCACTCCCTTATTATGTGGAATGCCTGCTCCAAAACCAGCAATAGTAAATGTATCCAATAATAAATGATTATTATCTTTGATATAGTATTCTTCAGTCCATGGTATATGTTCAAAAGAATGAATCCAACCAAATGTGACCTTATCTTCTGGCGAAACATCAAAAGTATAATATATAGTACTATTATTTTGGCCAGATATTATAAGTTCTTGTTTGATAATAATTTTGAAGAATAAAGAGGATATAATTATTGTAAATATAATAAATAAAAGGATGAATTTAAAAAAGGAAGAAGCAAATAAAGACTTCTCCCCTTTTAATCTGCTTCCCATTTATTTAATAACGCCCATCTCTTTATAATACTTTTCAGCACCTGGATGGAATGGAACTTGTACTCCCTTTAACGCGTTTTCTAAAGAAATATGAGTATTTGCAGTATTATGAGATGCTTTAATGTCATCTATATTATCAAAAATACCCTTTGTAATATCATAAACAACTTCTTCTGGTAATGAATCTCTTACAAATAGGATATTCATTACTGTAACAGTGTTTACATCAGTATCTGTACCATAAGTGTCTGCTGGAATAACAGCATCAACGAAGAATGGATATTTTTCTTTAAGAGCTGCTGCGCCTGCGCCTTCGATTGGAACAATAACTATCTTATTAGTAGTTCCTAATTCCATGATAGTAGCATTAGGAATTCCACTTGTTACAAAAGCTGCATCAACCATACCGTTTTTCATTTGGTCAATTGCTTCTCCCTAGTTTAAGTAGTCAACTCTTGAATCTTCATAAGTCATTCCGTGAGCTTCATATAAACTTCTAGCGCCTATCTCTACTCCTGAGTTTGGAGCTCCAATTCCTACTCTTTTACCTTTTAGGTCTTCAAATTTAGTTATTCCTGAATTTTCAGTAGTAACAAGTTGAACGTAGTTTGGATACAATCCCATGATAGCTGTTAGGTTTTCCATTGGTTCTTTACCATCAAATGCACCATAACCTTCATAAGCTTGAGCAATAGCATCTGCCATTGCAATAGCTAACTCAGCTTTACTTTCAGCGATTAAGTGGATATTCTCTCCAGATGCACCTGTTGATTGTGCTGAAGATTTGTAACCTAAGTTATTCTTTATAACATTTGAAAAAGCTCCACCTATTGGATAATACAAACCACTAGTAGGACCAGTTGCAACAGTTATAAAATAATCATCTTTATTTATTTCAGATGAGTCTTCAGGAGCTTCAGTTCCTCCACAAGCAGTAATAAGTACGGACAATGCTAATAGCATAGCTAAAAGTAATACTGATTTTTTCTTCATTCAAATTCCCCCCATTTATATTATGATATCCTTCTAAAGTATTAAACTTATGAATTTAAATACTTCATGACTAATATAATATTATAGTTGAGAATCTTGCATAATTGCATTCTCGGTTGAAATAAACAAAAACACCTCAACAAGCATCAAAGATGCCCGAATTTGAAATGAAGTTTATTGGTTTCTACGATGTTTATGCTACTTTAGTAATAAC
>Ga0265293_10002915_pt1 | contig 32915 bp, 23 predicted proteins | sample Munlanlewell138R_FD_192505 | JGI IMG/M metagenome (GOLD analysis project Ga0265293, IMG submission 192505) | Leachate microbial communities from a municipal landfill in Southern Ontario, Canada - Leachate well 138R | ecosystem: Engineered > Solid waste > Landfill > Unclassified | place: Canada... | reverse complement strand
GGACATAATGTCTCGCTCGCCTTGGCATCGCAGCTCCCTTGCATTTGCCTCTGTCAGTAGATTTTACATAACTTTATTAGCCGCTCAAAAGCTGGTTGCTTTTTAATCCCTCCGTCCCCTTTTGCCGGTGGTTTGCAGCTGGCCGTTGCCAAAGTCCGCGCTGGTACCCATCTAAATCATCAGGCCTAAAGGCAAGACGCAAGACTTAACCCCCGCCGCTTCATTAGCAGCTTAAAAGCTGGTTATTTTTTAATCCCTCCGTCCCCTTTATTTGTCTCTTTATCAATCACTTTCTCGCAGCCACTAATATAAGGAATCGAAAGAGTGGCAACAGCGTTGTCACCCTCTCCCAAATCACACCCAGATAGAACCACCAAAACAAGCATCAAAAAATAATATTTCAAAATATTACTCCTTACCTCTACGAATTATCCCCCGCGACTCCCTGGAAAGCTCTTTAAATGGAACAGGATCACCAACCTTTCTCCAGCTTAACTAAGTGCCATTCGGCTTTGGCCCCTTTAATTAACCTCTTTAATCTAGCCATCACACCTCAACCTTTCACCCCAGCCTTTTTCCCAAGGCAAAAACAAAGTGTTATCACATCCATTTTTTTTAGCGAAGACAAACTTAGCAATATATTTTCCACCCGATTCAAGCTCGGAAAAAGAGACAACATCCTTCCAAAAAATTAGAAAACAACCATATTTGCTCGCAGAGAATCTATAGATTTTTATACGAACACTATTGCCACATACACACACACCACACAGAAAAGGATCACCATCGTAATACCCAACTCCATTTAAGAAATTAGTATCACCAATCACTTCGTCTGACGAGAAATGGCCGTATATATCTATAAATTTCTTTTGTTTTTCACGCCTCTTACTCGCAGAAACCCTTATAAAGACGATATTTACGATAACAACCAATATCAAAATGACCACCGCCACAGCAAAAGACTCTGTGACCAAATAAGCCAAAACCACACTTAATGCTATAAAGACTGCAGAAATACTGATTCTTAAAAAATTCACATTCAAAAACCTACGCTTCATTTCATTCTAACCTTAGCAGGTTCGTCTAAAGCTCTTTGGCTTGGATCGTATTTAGGGAGGCCATCACCACTTGGCGCCCGGTTTAAGTAGTAGAACGCAAGCGCTTCAGCACCAAGCTCGACAATACTTTGCTGCACCTGCGATGGCATTAATTTCCAAACAGTATATGCACCACGACCAACCCCACCAAAAACACCAGATCCTGCTGTCACATTAAATACTGAGCGAGCAATAGCAGTTCTTTCTTGAGAGACTATATTACGGGCTCCTGCCTGATAAGCGCTATTCGGCAACAATCCAGCCTCCCAACCGCCTGTGCTCTGCATCGGAGCCGCCCTGAAAAAGACCGGAGGTGCCATTGCTGCCGAACTGCCGACAGGCATGGGCACACCTTCTTTCACCAACTCCATATAAATGGATGTTCTCTTCGGCTCCTCAACCGCCGTAATGATCCGCAGCTCATCGCCAAGCGCCGAAAAGAAGGTGGTATCGCTGTTCAGATACGTCTCCCTTGCCGCCGAACCAACACTGCGCGCTCCAAGCCCTATCGCCGCACCCTTGACCCCATCAATAAACTTCCCACCCTGCGCCTTCGCAATCGCACCGCCCATAAAGAGCGCCGCAGCCGCATGGCTCTTCATGGCATCGCCCAATGCCCCTGTCAAACCACTGCCCCACAAGCCATCCGCTCCCGGTATTCCCGAAGTGATTGCGCCAATCGCCAAGCCCTCAAACACCTGCCCCAGGGTTCCGCCATTGGCGAGTGTAATGGCCGCATTCAAACCCATCATTACCTTGCCATAGGTTGCCATACACGCCATCGCCAAGGGGCCGGATACACCGCAGATTGCCGCCCCTATGGCTGCCGACAACCCCGGCACCTCCGCGAACACCCGCCCGATCTTCTGCAAACCCGTCTTGATCAGCTTGCCAAAGCCCTCAAAAACATGACCCACGGCGTTGGCAATCTTCTCCACCAGCTTCTTCAGAAAATACCCGCTCGGGTCCGTATAGCTCAGCGGGTTGTTCTGCACATAGCTGTAGCGGTTCAACGCCTGCAAATTCGTGCTGTCGTCCACAAACGGATCGGCACTCAGGAATCTTCCTATTTCGGCATCATACACCCGCCCGCCCATATGGATCAGGCCCACCCCGTCCAGCTGCTGGTGACCGGTAAAGCCCTTGTGCGTGGTGACCGAACTCAGCGTCAGCGCCGGGATCGTCAGGTTGCCCTTCTGGTAGCTGGTGAGGGTGGACCAGCTGCCCAGAATGCTCTGCAGCTGGGCCAGGCTCATCGCCCGGCGCTTACCCCACGGATCGAAACTGAACGCCTCGGCCTCCGCACCGCTCTCGTCGGTGATCACCGTGATGCTGCCCAGGTGGTCCTTGTGCAGGTATCTTGTTTTGAGGGTGCCCGCACTGCCCGCCGTGCGGTTGGTGTAGGTCACGATGGTGTTGCCACCTACGGTATGGCGCTCTTCGGTATTGCCACTGGGCAGCGTCACTTTCTCGTACAGCCCGCCCACGTAAATCGTCGTGGTGGTATCGCTGCCGTTGACGTCACTTCTTGTCAGCAGTTGCCGCTCCGGCCCATAGGTCATCGTGGCACTGGCACCGCTCTGGCTGATGGCCAGCGGTTTGTCGAACGCGCTCCAGGTGATGGTGCGGCCATCGCCGCTGGTCATGCTGCCGTTGGCGTCGTAGCTGTAGCTGGCCGTTTTGGTGCCCACACTGCCCGCCGTGATCTGGCACACCGCGTGCAGGCGGTTGCCCGCCCCGCACTGGCTGCCGTACTGGTAGGTGCCCACACCCGTTTTGGTGAGGATGTTGCCCAGGGCGTCATAGGTCAGGCTGGTGGTTTGCAACTGGCCGTTGCCAAAGTCCGCGCTGGTGCCGGTGAGGCGGTTGAGGCTGTCGTAGCTGAAGGTTTCGGCGAAGCCCTTGATTGTGTCGGTGCGCGCCGTCAGGTTGCCGACCTTGTCGAAGGTGAAGGTCAGGTTCTGGCGGTTGTTGAGGGGTGTGTTGCCCGTTTGCACACTTTGCAGGTAACCCGTCTGCGCCTGGTACACCCGCGTGCTGGTGAGGCCGTTGCCGTGGGTTTCGCCGGTGATGTTGCCCCGCGCGTCCATGGCCGTGGCCCGGTAGTACAGGGCGCTGCTGGCGTTGTTCCTGATCTCGTCCAGATAGCCTTGCGCGTTGTAGGTGTGTTTCACCGCCAGGCGGTTGCTGGGGCCGGGGTAGGTGAGCACGTCGAGGCGGTTCTTGCTGTCCCAGGTGCTGTTGGTGACGTAGCTGGCGCCAGCGATCTGTTCCGTGGCCTGGGTGTTGCGCCCGACACTGTCGTATACCAGTGTCTGGCTGTAGCTGTTGGGGCCGGTGACCTGGTGCAGCTGGCCCTTGCCCGCGCCGCTGGCGGTGTCGTACACCCAGTGGGACGTGTGCGCGGCGTTGTGGCTGGCGCAGCCGCTGGTGGACTGGCTCGCGGTGGCGATGGCGCTGGATACCGTGCCGGTATACAGGTCGGCGCGCTTCACCATGCGCCCGAGCTTGTCGTAGGCCATGCAGGTGACCTGGTTCTTGGCGTCCTTCTGGGTGATGAGTTCGCCCAGCATGTTGTAGGTGTAGCTCCAGGTGCCCTTGTCCGGGTCGCTCATGCTGAGCTTGCGGCCCATCTCGTCGTAGGTGATGGTGGTGGGGCTCACCGTAAGGCCCGACACCGCCGGCGGCGTCAGGGTCAGCATCTGGCCGTAGGCGTCGTAGGTGTAGGTGGTGGTCTTGCCGGCGTTGTCGGTGACCGAGACCAGGTTGTCGAGCTCGTCGCGCACTTCGATTTTCTGCTGGTTCTTGCCCGTGGTGTCTACCCGCGATGTGACCGTGAGCCCGTTGTAGGTGACGGTGTCGGTGCGGCTGTTGGCGTCCACCGTTTGGGTGGGACGGCCCAGGGCGTCGTAGGTGATGGTGTTCCAGTAGGCGGTCGCACCGTTCTTGTAGGGTTCGCTGACCTGGGTGTTGTGGCCCTTGTCGTTGTACTTGTAATCGACGAACACCCAGGTGCCGTCGAAGCCCAGGGTGGCGTCCCGCACCTTGCGGCCCAGCATGTCGAAGTAGACGCGGCTTTCGCTGCCGTCCGCACCCACTGTTTTGATGTAGTAGTCCTTGCCATTTGGATCGGTTGTGGCAGGACAATGAGTACCCGAGCCAGAGCACCAGTGGTAGCTGGTGGTGGCGGTGACCGCATTGGCTGTGCCGTACAGGGCGGTGCTGGTCAGCACCCGGCCGAAGTTGTCGTAGGTGTAGCGGGTCTTGAGGCCGTTGGCGTCGGTGGTTTCCTGCAACAGGCCGGCAAAGGCGCTGCCGTCCCCGAAATACGTATGGCTGGTGGTCTGGTTGAGCGGATTGGTTTCGCTGATCACGTAGCGGCCGCTGCTGTCGTACGCCACCTTGCTGATACGGCTTTCAAAATCCGGCCCCGACACGGTTACCGCCAGGTTGTGGCCGAAGCTGTCGACCGACGTGGTGGTGCCGTCCAGGCCAAAAGAGGTGCGCTGGATGTCCGCGCCATCCGGGTTCCTTCGCTCCTGCGCGCCGTCAGCCCCCGGCCATCTCCGCTTCGATCTGTTTCAGCCGCGCCGCCAGGCGCTTGGCGGATACCGGTTGCACCGTTTTCAGGGCCTGCGCAAACACGGAGACCCGGTACTCCTCCACCAGATAGCGAAACGTTTCCAGTTGCGCGAGACATTTGTGCGCCGTGCCGTCGTCGCGGTCGCGCAGCGCCTGCCAGTCCCGCAGGAACCCATCCACCTCTGCGCAGAAGGCCTCATCCTTTTCCACCTGGCCCGGCAGCTTCTCGAGCCGTGCCACCAGCGCCTTGAGATAGCGCGGATACTGGCGCAGCCAGAAATCCTCGGTTTCGAACAGGAAGTCGGCGCGGAACAGGAACGCCAGCTGGCGTTGCGACTCCGCCACGGAGCGGGCGTGACGCGTCTGGTAGCGCGCCTGGAGGCGATGCACTTCCTTGAGATCCGCCAGCAGGCCGCTGACGATGCCTTCCAGTTGCTGGGCCACGGCCACGATCTGCTGGCGCCCGCGCGCCAGGCAGGCATTGAAGTCGTCTTCGCTGACCGGCAGCTCCCCTTCCGGCACACAGGCGATCTTCACGGCGGCAAAAATGATGTCTTCCTTGAGGCGCTCGTGGGCCATCAGCCCCGCCGCCACGATCGCCAGCTCGCGGCCGCGGAACAGCTGTTTGCGCAGATATTTCACGGTGTCTGCCACCTGCAGCATGAGCAGCCGCACGACGCCGCGCAATGATTCCCGCGCCGCCTGTTCCTGGTCGTCGAGCAGCTTCAGGGTGACCTTGCCCTCCTCTTCCACCAGCGCGGGGTAGACTTCGATTTCGACCTTGCCCTTGCGCAAGCGCTGAGCCTTCTTCAGCTGCCCGAAAGACCAGCGGGTGATGTCGCGGATCTCCGCCGCCTCACCGGCCACGTCGTCGATGGTTTCCTGAACCCGGTCGCGAAAGCGCTGGCGCAGTTCCGCCAGATCCTTGCTGCGCGTCAGCATGTTGCCGCGCTCGTCCACCAGACAAAAACCCGCGCGATAGAAATTCTCGAGTTCGGCTTCGCGCCACGCATCCACGGGCACGTCGATACCGGTCAAACGCTTCAACTGCAAACCCAGCGTTTGGGTAAGTGGCTGGTTGTCCTGGTTCATGCTCACCAAAGCGCGGTCGACGAAGTCAGGTACCGGCACGAACTGGCGGCGCAGGTTTTTCGGCAGGGTTTTTACCAGCGCGATACATTTGTCACGCAGCAGCCCCGGCACGAGCCATTCGAACAGATAGGCGGGCGCCTGGTTGAGATGGGCGATGGGCACCCTGACGGTGACGCCATCTTCCTCGTGACCGGGCTCGAAACGGTAGCTGATGGCGTAATCCACGTCTTTCCAGGTGATCGACTTGGGAAACTGGGCGCCCGCCTGGGGCGCATGGGCGCGCGCCAGCAACAGCTCGCGATCGAGAAACAGCAGGCGCGGATTGCTGTGCTCGGCGTTCTTGCGCCAGCTTTCGAAGCTTTTCAAACCGCAAACATGGGCGGGGACCCGTTCGGCGAAAAATGCGAACAGCGCCTCGTCGTCCAGCGTGATGTCGCGCCGCCGCAGGCGATCCTCCAATTCATCCAGTTCGTCGAGCACGGCTTTGTTGTGGCGCGCAAAGGCCGCCTTGCCGCGATAACCGCCGCCCACCAGCGCGCCCATGAGAAAGACCTTGTGCGCCCCTTCCGGATCGATATGCGCGTAAGCCACCGCCTTGCGCTCCACCACCGTCAGGCCAAACAGGGTTTGCCGCTCGAAGGCCATGACCTGACCGCGCCGGCTGTCGTAGTAGGGTTCGCTGTGGCTCTTGCGAATCAGATGCCCGGCCAGCGGCGGAATCCACTCAGGCTCGATACGCGCCACCTGGTGGGCGAACAGCCGCGAGGTCTCGATCATTTCCGCAGCCACCAGCCAGCGCGGCGCCTTCTTGGCAACACCCGAGCCGGGGAAAATATGGAATTTGCGGTTTCTTACCCCCTGGTATTCGCGCTCTTCCTGGCGCACGCCGACATGGCCCAGCAGGCCGGCCAGCAGCGCCCTGTGAACGGCGTCGTAACCTGCCGGTTGGCGATTTTCGGCAAGCGCCAGATCGCGGCACGCCAGGTGGAGTTGATGGTGAAGGTCGCGCCACTCGCGCATGCGCAGATAAGAAATGAAGTTGCGGTGGCAATAGTCGGCGAATTTCTTGCGCGTCAACGCCTGACGTTGCTCCTCGAAATGCTGCCACAGCAGCAGTATCGACGAAAAATCCGATTCCTTGTCGTGCCACTGGCGATGTTTTTCATCGGCGGCCTGGCGCTTGTCGGCGGGGCGTTCGCGCGGATCCTGCAAGCTCAGCACGGCGGCGATCACCAGAACTTCCCGCAGCGCGCCGAACTGGGCGGCGCTGACGAGCATCTTGCCGACGCGCGGATCGACCGGCAAGCGACTCAGGAGCCTGCCGGTTTCGGTCATGGTGCCGTCGCCATCGACCGCCTGGAGCTCCGTCAGCAACTGGAAACCGTCGCTGATCAGGCGGCTGTCCGGCGCATCCACGAACGGAAAATCGCGCACGTCGCCGATGCGCATCTGCAGCATCTGCAGAATCACCGCGGCGAGGTTGGTGCGGACGATTTCCGGATCGGTGAATTGCGCGCGCCCGTTGAAATCCTCTTCGCTGTAGAGGCGGATGCACACCCCGTCGCTGAGGCGCCCGCAGCGCCCGGCGCGCTGGTTGGCGCTGGCCTGGGAGATGGCCTCCACCGGCAGGCGCTGAACCTTGGTGCGATAGCTGTAGCGGCTGATGCGCGCAAGCCCGCTGTCGATCACATAGCGGATGCCCGGCACCGTGATCGAGGTTTCCGCCACGTTGGTGGCCAGCACCACGCGGATGCCGCGGTGCGGGAGGAAAATGCGCGACTGATCCGCGAGACTGAGACGGGCGTAGAGCGGCACCACCTCGAGATGAGGCAGCGCGGCTTTCTTCAAGGCGGCCGAGGCTTCGCGGATTTCGCGCTCGCCACTGAGAAACACCAGGATATCGCCCTTGTGCGGCAACGCCAGCAATTCCTCCACCGCCTCGACAATGCTGCCATAGAGGTCCGCGTCCTCCTCCAGCGGCGGACGGTAGCGAATCTCCACCGGATAGGTGCGGCCCGAAACATTGATGACCGGGGCGTCGTCGAAATGGCGCGAGAAGCGTTCCAGGTCGATGGTGGCGGAGGTGATGATCACCTTCAGGTCCGGGCGCTTTGGCAAAATCTGTTTGATATAACCTAACAGGAAATCGATGTTGAGACTGCGCTCGTGGGCTTCGTCGATGATCAGGGTGTCGTAATTGTGCAAGTAGCGATCGTGCTGGATTTCCGCCAGCAGAATGCCGTCGGTCATCAGCTTGACGCGGGTATTTTCACCACATTGATCGCTAAAACGCACCTGATAGCCAATCACGCCGCCGAGCGGCGTGTGCAGTTCTTCGGCGATGCGCCCGGCCACGGTGCGCGCGGCGATGCGACGCGGCTGGGTGTGGCCGATCATGCCCCTGGCACCGCGACCGAGTTCGAGGCAGATTTTTGGCAATTGCGTGGTTTTCCCCGAGCCGGTTTCCCCCGCGATCACCACGACCTGATGTTTGGCAATGGTGTCGCGAATTTCTTCGCGACGCGCCGCGATGGGCAGTTCTTCGGGAAAATCGATCTCTTGCGGAAACTGTATGCGCGCGCTGACACGGGCGCAGGATGCGGATACATCGGCAACGAGTTTGTCGAGGCTTTTATCGAAGGGCTTACCCTGTTTGCGACGCTCCTTGATCTGGCGCAGACGGCGAATAAACGGGCCGCGGTCGCGGAGCAGGCAATCGTCGAGGGGTAGTGTCGTGAAGAGATCTTGCTCTGTCATATGGCGTATCGCGATCTGGCTGAGCGTAGGTTGGGCTGAGCGTAGGTTGGGCTGAGTGCAACGAAGCCCAACGTCTATGAGTGTCATAAGATGGCGATTGTTGGGCTTCGCTGCGCTCAGCCCAACCTACATCGCATCAGCGGGACAAATACCCCATCGCATCCTCCAACCCCGCGATGGTGAGCGGATACATGCGGTCGGACACCAACTGCTTCACCATGCGAATCGAGGAGGTGTATTCCCAATGATCCTCGCGCACGGGATTCAGCCACAGCAATTTGTCGTAGGTATCGGTGAGACGCTTCATCCACAACGTGCCCGGCTCTTCGTTGTAGTAGTCCACGGCACCGCCGGGGTGGGTGATTTCGTAGGGCGACATCGAGGCGTCGCCCACGATGATCACCTTGTAATCCGATGCGTAGGTGTGCAACACATCCCAGGTGCTTCTGCGCTCGGTGCTGCGCATGCGGTTGTCCTTCCACACATATTCGTAGAGCATGTTGTGGAAGTAGAAATACTCCATGTGCTTGAACTCGGTTTTCACCGCCGAAAACAGCTCTTCGCAGGTTTTCACATAGGAATCCATGGAGCCGCCGACGTCGAAAAAGATCAGCACCTTCACCGCGTTGTGGCGCTCGGGCACCATCTTGATATCGAGATAACCGGCATTGCGCGCCGTGGACGAAATGGTGTCGTCCAGGTCGAGCTCTTCCTGGGCGCCGGTGCGGGCGAACTTGCGCAGGCGCCGCAGCGCGATCTTGATATTGCGCGTACCCAGCTCGACGCTGTCGTCGAGATTCTTGTATTCGCGCTTTTCCCACACCTTGGTGGCGCGCTTGTTCTTGCTGTCGCCGCCGACGCGAACGCCTTCGGGGTTGTAGCCGTTGTTGCCAAAGGGCGAAGTGCCGTCGGTGCCGATCCACTTGTTGCCGCCGGCGTGCTTTTCCTTCTGCTCCTCGAGGCGCTTCTTGAACTCTTCGATGAGTGCTTCGAGGCCGCCGAGGCTCTGGATCATCGCCTTCTCTTCCTCAGTCAGCGTCTTCTCGAATTCGCTGCGCAGCCAGTCTTCGGGAATCAGCGCCTCGAGAAAATCATCGAGCGTTTCGAGGTCTTTGAAATACAGGGCGAAGGCGCGATCGAAGCGGTCGTAGAATTTTTCATCCTTGACCAGACAGGTACGGGCGAGCAAATAAAAGTCGTCGATGCTGCCGAACGCAACCCTGGCTTCGAGCGCCTCGATCAGGGTCAGCAATTCCTTGATGGACGACGGCACGCCCGCCTTGCGCAGGCCCTCGAAAAAGCGGATCAGCATTAGCGGCCCTGCCTGCGCGCCATGAAGGCCAGCCGTTCGAGCAGATGCACGTCCTGCTCGTTTTTCAGCAGGGCGCCGTACAGCGGCGGAATGGCCTTGGTGGGATCGCGATCTTTGAGAATTTCATCCGGAATATCGTCGGACAGCAGCAATTTCAGCCAGTCGATCAATTCCGATGTCGACGGCTTCTTCTTCAGACCAGGCACCTGGCGCAGATCGAAGAAAATATCGAGCGCCTCGTCCACCAGGCTCTTCTTGATGCCCGGATAGTGAACGTCGATGATTTCCTGCATGGTCGCCCGGCTCGGAAAATTGATGAAGTGGAAAAAGCAGCGGCGCAGAAAAGCGTCTGGCAGTTCCTTCTCGTTGTTGCTGGTGATGATGACGATGGGGCGCTTTTTGGCTTTGATGGTCTCCCCCGTCTCGTAGACGTGGAACTCCATGCGGTCCAGCTCCAGCAGCAGGTCGTTGGGAAACTCGATGTCCGCCTTGTCGATTTCGTCGATCAGCAACACGCACTGCTGTTCGGACTCAAAAGCATTCCACAGCTTGCCTTTCTTGATGTAGTTGCCGATGTCGTGGACTTTTTCGTCGCCCAACTGGGAGTCGCGCAGGCGCGACACCGCATCGTATTCATAAAGACCCTGCTGAGCCTTGGTGGTGGACTTGATGTGCCAGGCAATCAGCGGCATGTCCAGCGCGGCGGCAACTTCTTCCGCCAACAGGGTCTTGCCCGTGCCGGGTTCACCCTTGATCAGCAGGGGACGCTGCAGCGCAACGGTGGCATTCACTGCCATACGCAGGTCGTCCGTCGCCACATAGCGCTCAGTACCGGTAAACTTCATAGTGTCTCCAACAAATTTACTGTCATGCGGCCTCTGCGATCTGTCGACGTCGTGCCGCGCGGGGATAATACAAAAGCCGTAAGCCATAGGCCTCAAGCAGGACTCGTTTGAGCGATGCTTTGGCAGCGGGGGCTGTGAAAACCCTCGTACCTGAGCGATCCAGCTTGAAACCTGGGGCTTACAGCTTCATTCTTCCTGAACGGGAGTGCGCATGGTAACAAATTCTTCCGCTGCCGTCGGGTGGATGCCCACGGTGGCGTCGAAGTCGGCCTTGGTCGCGCCCGCCTTGATGGCCACGGCAAAGCCCTGCATGATTTCGCCCGCACCCTCGCCGAGCATATGGCAGCCCAGCACCCGGTCGGTGCTGTTCTGAACCACCAGTTTCATCAGCACCCTTTCCGGCCCGCCGCCGAGTGTCTGCTTCATAGGGCGGAAATCGGTGCGATAAATGACCACGTCATCGGCGAACTGCTTTCTCGCCTCTGCTTCACTCAGGCCGACGGTGCCGATGGGCGGCTGGCTGAATACGGCGGTGGGAATATTGCGATAATCCATGGCGCCAGTGCCGCCGCGAAACAGGTTGTCGGCCAGCACCATGGCTTCGGAAATCGCCACTGGCGTGAGCTGGAGGCGATCGATGACATCACCGATGGCGTAAATCGACGGCTCGCGGGATTGAAAATGGTCATCGACTTCGATGGCGCCCTTGTCATTGCGCGTCACGGCGGTATTTTTCAGGCCGAGTCCTTCCGTGAGGGGCACCCGGCCCGTGGCGAACATCACGGCGTCCGCGTCAAGATGGCCGCCCTTGACGAAGTGCGCGCGCAGGCTGCCGTCAGATTGTTTTTCGATGGCGCAGATATCGGCATCGAAATGTAGCTGGATGCCAGCGGCAGACATCTGCTCCGTCAGGCTTTTGCTCAGATCCGCGTCGAAATTTTTCAGCAGGGTTTTGCCGCGATAGGCCACATGCGTGTCGCAGCCGAAGCCCTGGAAAATTCCCGCGAATTCCACTGCGATGTAACCGCCGCCCACCACGATCACGCGCTTGGGCAGAGTTTCAAGGTAGAACGCTTCATTGGAGCTGATGGCCAGCTCGCGGCCGGGAATATCGGGGATACGCGGCCAGCCGCCCACGGCAATCAGGATATGGCGCGCGCTGTGCTCGCGACCGTTGACCCGCACCTTGTTGGGTCCGGCGATGGTGGCGCGTCCGTCGATCAATTCCACACCGGCATTGACCAGCAGATCGCGATAGACACCGTTGAGGCGCTCGATTTCCCGGGTTTTGTTGTCGCGCAGTGTCGGCCAGTCGAACTCGCTATCGCCTATCTGCCAGCCAAAGCCCGCCGCGTCGCGCAAGTTGCGGGAAACCTCCGCCGCATAAACGAACAGTTTTTTCGGCACGCAACCCACATTGACGCAGGTGCCGCCCAGGTAGCGCTCTTCGGCAATGGCGACCTTGGCGCCGTACTGCGCCGACATGCGCGCGGCGCGCACGCCGCCGGAGCCCGCGCCGATCACGAAAAGATCGTAGTCGTATTCACTCGTGGACATCGGATTTGAACCAGTTGAGGCGGGAGTGAAGCGACACCACGCCGCCGACGATGATGAGTGTCGGAGCACGAATACCCAAGTGCTCCACCTTTTCCGCCAGGTCGCTCAGGGTGCCAATGACGACGCGCTGACTCGGCAATGTGCCCTTTTCCACCAGCGCCGCTGGCATGGTGCCATCGACCCCGTGGGCGATCAACTCGCGGCTGATGACCGGCAGACTGTTGAGGCCCATGTAGAACACCAGAGTCTGGCCGGGCGATGCCAGTTGCGGCCAGTCCAGGGTGAGCTCGTCGCTGCGCCGGTGACCGGTGACAAAGCGCACCGATTGGGCGTGATCCCGGTGCGTCAGGGGAATGCCCGCATAGCTGGCGCATCCCGAAGCCGCAGTGATGCCGGGCACCACCTGAAAGGGAATGTCGTATTCGACGAGATGCTCGATCTCTTCGCCGCCCCGGCCAAAGATGAAAGGGTCGCCGCCCTTGAGGCGCAGCACCCGGTGCCCTTCGCGGGCGTACTTCACCAACAGCTGATTGATGTCCTGCTGGGGTACGGGATGGTCGCCGGCGGTCTTGCCCACGTGAATTCGCGTCGCGTCGCGGCGCACCAGATCGAGGACACCCCTGGATACGAGGCGGTCGTACAGCACCACGTCCGCCTGCTGCATGAGGCGCAAGGCGCGGAAGGTCAGCAAATCGGGATCGCCGGGGCCGCCGCCCACCAGATACACCTCGCCAATGCGCGCTGGCTGCGCACTGCTCAACGCCTGTTCGAGCAAGCGTTGCGCCCTGCTTTCGTCGCCGGCCAGTGCCGCTTCGCCCGCCGGGCCTTCAAAGAGAGCTTCCCAGAATGCGCGCCGGTCATTCTCGTTCGGCAGTTCCTGCTTGACCCTGGGGCGGAATTTTTCCGCGAGCGCCGCCAGGCGCCCGTAGGCTGCGGGAATCAGCGCCTCGATCTTGCCGCGCAGCAGGCGCGCCAGTACCGGCGCGGCGCCGCCGGTGCCGATGGCGATCTGTAGCGGTGAACGGTCGACAATCGCGGGAAAGATGACCGAGCACAACGCCGGATTGTCCACCACGTTGACGGGAATATTGCGATCCCGCGCCCAGCGCGACACCTGCTCGTTGACCTGTTGATCGTTGGTCGCCGACACCACCAGCGAGGCCAACGCCAGGTCGTTGGGGTGAAACGTCTTGCGGCTGATCTGTATGGTGTGGCTCTCTTCGAGCGCCTGAAGATCCGCACAGACCTGTGGCGCCACCACCAACACCTTGGCGCCAGCCTCGAGAAGCAGGCGCACCTTGCGCAGCGCCACCTCGCCACCGCCGGCCACAACACATTTGCGGTCGGCGATTCTGTGAAACAGCGGCAGGTAATCCATTGGCTCAACCAGCCATGATGGTGGCGCGGCCGCCCATATAGGCCTGCAGCGCAGTTGGCACGGCAACACTGCCGTCCTCCTGCTGGTAGTTCTCGAGAATGGCGAGCAGCGTTCTGCCGATCGCCAGACCGGAGCCGTTCAGTGTATGCACCAGCTCCGGCTTGCCGGTATCGGGATTGCGCCAGCGCGCTTTCAGGCGGCGCGCCTGGAAATCCCGGAAATTGCTGCACGAGGAAATTTCCCGGTATTTGTTCTGGGACGGCACCCAGACCTCGATGTCGTAGGTGCGGGCGGCGGAGAATCCCATGTCGCCACCGCACAGAATGATGGTGCGAAACGGCAGCTCCAGCTTTTTGAGAATGGCTTCCGCGTGCGCGGTGAGTTGCTCCAGTGCGGCACCGGAATCCTCCGGCCGCACGAACTGCACCAGTTCCACCTTCTCGAACTGGTGCTGGCGGATCAGGCCGCGGGTGTCCTTGCCATAGCTGCCCGCCTCGCTGCGAAAGCACGGGCTGTGGCACACGAATTTGGCGGGAAGTGCGTCGCTGATGATGGTATCCCGGTAGATATTGGTGACCGGCACCTCCGCGGTGGGAATCAGATAGAAGCCGCGTTCATCGGTGAGTTTGAACAGGTCTTCCTCGAATTTCGGCAGTTGGCCGGTACCGAACAAAGAGTCTCTGTTGACGATGTAGGGAACGTTGATTTCCTGGTAGCCGTGCTCGGCGATATGAACGTCGAGCATGAACTGGATCAGCGCCCGGTGCAGGCGCGCCACGTCGCCGCGCAGCACCGCGAAGCGCGAGCCGGCGAGTTTTACGCCGGTTTCAAAATCCAGCAGGCCGCCGGCCTCGCCCAGATCCACGTGATCCTTGATGGCAAACGCAAAGGTGCGCGGTTCACCCCAGCGGCGAATCTCCACGTTGTCGTCTTCGCTCTTGCCGTCTGGCACTTCGGCGTCGGGCAGGTTGGGCACTTCGTGGAGATAATGTTCGAGTTTTTCCTGAATGGCGGCGAGCTCCCCTTCCGCTTCCTGGGCGGCCACCTTGAGCTGCTCACCCTTCGCCTTCAGGGGTTCGATGTCTTCGCCCTTTGCCTTGGCCTCGGCAATCGCCTTGCCCATCGCCCTGGCATAGGCGTTGCGCTCTTCCTGCAAGCCCTGGGATTTTTCCTGCGCGGCGCGGCGCCGCGTTTCCAGTTCGCCCAGATAATCGACATTCAGAACAAAACCGCGCTTGGCGAGAGCGGCGGCAACGGTTTGCGGTTCGGCGCGGACGAGCTTGGGGTCGAGCATGAGATATCAGGTTTCCAGTATCAGAACAGTCGGGTTACAGCAACCGCCACCGCGACGCCGCCCAGACACAACACCAGGGAAGCAACCACGTAGGCAACCGCCAGCAATGGCTGGCCATTTTGCCACAAAGCCAAGGTGTCGAGCGAAAAAGCCGAGAAAGTGGTGAAGGCGCCGAGAAAACCCACCATCAGAAAACTTCGCCACTCCGGTGCCAACCACAGTTTTTCGAGAATCAGCACATAGAGTACGCCCATGATCAACGAGCCGAGAACGTTGACCAGCAGTGTGGAGATGGGAAACCTGCCGCCGGCCAGCGGCTGGATCAGCGCGGCGAGGCCGTAGCGGGCAAGGGTTCCCAGTGCGCCGAAAAAGGCCACAAGCAGAATGTTCGTTACGCCGGTCATGGATGTTTTCCTGTGAAGTGAATCTTCTTTTCGTTGCCACGCTCATCGCTCTACACAACGCCGCGAAGCACACACCTTCGGGCCGCAAGGCCCGAGACCTCAAGAGGCACCGCTCTCGAAGCAGGCTGTGGGGCAAGCGCTTCCGCCAGCGTCGGCGACAGGATGTCGCCGTCGCAGCGCACAGGGATGTGCTTGCAGCGGTGGCGAAAACGCTTGCCCCACAGCCTGCCGCACCCAGCCCGCACAACACTCAGCAATATCAGCTTCAGCAAAAGTGCCAACCCTTTAGCTCATTCGTCCCGCGTCAAAAAGGAACTGACCGCCTTGAGGTTTGGGTGGTGAGCATGGCGGGCGGAGAGGGCTTCCAGCACCGCTGCAAGTCCATCCATGGACGCTGCGACGGCGACGTCCTGTCGCCGACGCTGCTGAAAGCCCTCTCCGCCCGCCATGCTTCGAGCAACGTGCCACATCAACCTTCCTTGATCCCAAGCAACGGTGGTGTAGAACGATGAATGCGGAGCCTGAGAATCAGAAAAAGTATCCATCCCGTGTGGCTCACAACTTTACTTCTTATCCCCATAGCGCCTCTGCGGGCTTTTGGCGTTCAGTTCCCGGAAGCGCGCCAGCTTTTCGCCAATGGTTTTTTCAAGCCCCTGCTCGGCCGGAAAATAGTAGCGGCTGTCGGCGATTTCCTCGGGAAAATAGTTCTCTCCCGCGGCGAAGGCGTCGGGCTCGTCGTGGGCGTAGCGGTATTCCTTGCCGTAATCCAGTTCCTTCATGAGCTTGGTGGGAGCATTGCGGATATGCAGCGGCACGTCGTAGCTTGGCTGCTTGCGAATGTCCGCCCGCACCCGTCCGAAAGCGGTGTAGACCGCGTTGCTTTTGGGTGCCACCGCCAGGTAGGCCACCGCCTGCGCCAGGGAAAGCTCGCCCTCCGGCGAACCGAGGCGCTCCAGCACGTCCCAGGCATCGAGACTCAGCGCCAGCGCGCGCGGGTCGGCGTTGCCGATATCCTCCGACGCCATGCGCACCACGCGGCGCGCGATGTAGAGCGGGTCGCAGCCACCGTCGAGCATGCGCGCCAGCCAGTACAGTGCGGCATCGGGCGAGGAGCCGCGCACGGCCTTGTGCAACGCCGAAATCTGGTTATAGAAATCCTCGCCACCCTTGTCGAAGCGGCGCGCGTCGGAGACGAGGATTTCGCGCAGGACGGTCTCGTCCACCCGCCCCGCCTCGGCCAGGTCGGCGGCAATTTCAAGCAGATTCAGCGCGCGCCGCCCATCGCCGTCGGCGGCGTCCACCAGGGCATCCAGCACCGCGTCATCGATAATCAGCGCATTCGGCAGACCGCGCTCGCGATCCGTCAATGCGCGGCGCAGCAGGCTCAGGATGGCGTCCCTGTCGAGGGAGCGAAACACGTATACCCGGCAGCGCGACAGCAGCGCATTGTTGAGCTCGAACGAGGGGTTTTCGGTGGTCGCGCCCACCAGGATCACCGTACCGCTTTCCACATAGGGCAGAAAGGCATCCTGCTGGGATTTGTTGAAGCGGTGAATTTCATCCACGAACAGTACGGTCTTGCGGCCCTCGGCAGCGCGGTATTTTTCCGCGCGGGCAATGGCTTCGCGAATGTCCTTGACGCCGGCCAGCACCGCCGACAGGGTTTCGAAATGGGCGCTGCCGTAATTGGCAACCATCTGCGCGAGGGTGGTCTTGCCGGTGCCGGGCGGCCCCCAGAAAATCATCGAATGCAGCTGTCCCTTGAGGATCGCCTCACGCAGTGGTTTGCCCTCCCCCAGCACGTGCTGCTGACCAGCGAACTCGTCGAGATTGCGCGGCCGCAGGCGCGCCGCCAGGGGCTGGTAGGGAGACTCGGCGAACAAGGATCCGCTGCCCTTCATCGCTAAAACCTGTCAGTTTGCAGGTTGGGCCGAGGAACGAAGCCCAACAGGGGAGAGGCACGTTGATGCCGGAACTGTTGGGCTTCGTTCCTCAGCCCAACCTACGCGTTGAAACCTGTCAGTTGTCGTAGAGCACATCCACGCCCCTGGGAATTTTGAACCTGAAGAGCCGCTGGTTGACCTTGCCGTTGATCACCACATCGCGAAAGTCGATGGTGGTGCGCTGGCCGAGCGTGTCCCACAGGCTCATGCCCCTGGGGGTCTCGCCGGCGAAGGTCAGGGTGATCTTTTGATAAAGCGCCCCTTCGTCGCGCGGCACCAGGGTGAAAATGGTATCGCCACCTTCCGTCACATTGGAGACCTGATAGGTCGCGTCCAGGTTTTCCACCTTGCCGATCAGCAGCACTGCCGGGGTGTTGGCCACGTCTTCGTCGAAGGGGCGCACCGTGACCTGCTCGAGGTCCTTGTCGTAAAGCCACAGGGTGGTGGCATCGGATACCACTAGTTGCTCGAAGGGCGGCTCGGTCTGCCAATGCACCTTGCCGGGCCGCGCCACGGTCATGGTGCCATCGACCGCCTGCAACTCATAGCCTTCGCCATCGGCCACGGTCTGATGGAAATCGGCTTTCAGTGATGCCAGCGGTGCGAGCAGGCGCTCCAGCCTGGTACTGGCGACGGGGTCGTGGACGGCTGCGGATACCGCTACGGAGCCGAGTGCGGCAAGCAGCACCAGGCCCTGGACGATACGGCGTGACAAGGATATTTTCATGGAAGGATCACCTGCGATCGGGAACCAATACTTCCCGGCTGCCGTTGCTGTTCATGGCGCTGACCACACCGGCGTTTTCCATCGCCTCGATCAGCCGCGCCGCCCGGTTGTAGCCGATGCGCAGCTTGCGCTGCACCGAGGAAATGGACGCCTTGCGGCTTTCGATGACGAAAGCCACCGCCTCGTCGTAAAGACCATCGGATTCAGGGTTGTCCTCACCACCGCCATCGCCGTCGCTGTAACCCGGCACGGGAATGGAAGACGTCGAGCTTTCGTCGGTGATTTCCTCAAGATAGCGCGGCTCACCGCGCTTTTTCCAGTCCGCCACCACCTTGTGCACCTCGTGGTCGTCCACGAAGGCACCATGTACCCGTACCGGCACACTGGTGCCGGCGGGCAGATAGAGCATGTCGCCGTGGCCGAGCAACTGATCGGCACCGCCCTGGTCGAGAATGGTGCGCGAGTCGATGCGTGACGATACCTGAAAGGCGATGCGCGACGGCACGTTGGCCTTGATCAGCCCGGTGATCACATCCACCGACGGGCGCTGGGTGGCGAGAATCAGGTGGATACCCGCGGCGCGCGCCTTTTGCGCGATGCGCGCGATGAGTTGCTCCACCTTTTTGCCGACGATCATCATCATGTCGGCGAATTCGTCGATCACCACCACGATGTACGGCAATTTCTCCAACGTCGGGGGCTCGGGAATTTCCGTATCGGCGAACACGCCCGACGTGGGATCGTGCTGCCACATGGGATCGGGAATCGGTTCGCCGGCCTTGATGGCATCCTCAACCTTGCGGTTGTAGCCCGCCAGGTTGCGCACCCCGAGGGCGGCCATCAGCTTGTAGCGCCGTTCCATCTCACCCACGCACCAGCGCAGGCCGCTGGCGGCATCCTTCATATCGGTGATCACCGGTGTCAGCAGATGGGGGATGTCGTCGTACACGGACAGCTCCAGCATCTTCGGATCCACCAGAATCAGGCGCACATCCTCCGGTGGCGACTTGAACAGCAGGCTCAGCAACATGGCGTTGACGCCCACCGACTTGCCCGAGCCGGTGGTGCCCGCGACCAGCAGGTGCGGCATGCGCGCCAGGTCGGTCACCACCGGCTGGCCGGAAATGTCGTGGCCCAGCGCCAGGGTCAGCGGCGACTTCGACTCGTCGTACGTACTGCTCGACAATACTTCAGAAAGACGCACCATCTCCCTGTGTTCATTGGGGATTTCGATACCCATCACCGATTTTCCGGGAATCACTTCCACCACGCGCACACTGATCACCGCCAGCGAGCGCGCCAGATCCCGCGCCAGATTCGAGATGCGGCTCGCCTTGACGCCGGGCGCCGGCTGAATCTCGAAACGGGTGATCACCGGCCCCGGTTGCACTTCGACCACCTCCACGGAGATACCGAAATCCTGCAACTTGAGCTCCAACAGGCGCGACATGGCCTCGAGCGATTCCATGGAATAGCCTTTGCTGGAGTTCTTCACCGGCTGATCCAGCAGCGACAGCGACGGCAGCTCTCCGGTCACCGGGCCGTTGTCGAACAGCGGCGCCTGCTTTTCCTTCTCCACACGCGGGCTCGGCGCCGGCGGTTTGGCCGGCAGCCTGATCTCCGGCTCCTTGCGTTCGCTGATGCGCTGCGCCTTTTGTTCCACCACTTCGTGACGGACCTTGACCGCTTCCTCGGCGACCTTGCGCTCCGCGATTTCCTGGCGGCGGCGCTCGATCTGGCGGCTCGCCCAGTCGACACCGAGCAGCGTGAGGCGACCCGTGTTGTCGATGACCGCAAGCCAGGAAAGGTCGGTGAAAATGGTGATCCCGAACAGGAATACCGCCAACAGGATCAGGGTGCCGCCGACATGATTGAAAGCGGAGGTGACCGCCGCACCGAGAATGTCGCCGAGCCGCCCGCCCACGCCCACCCCCGCCGGCAGGTGCGCTCCTTCGCTGCCGTAGTGCATCGCGGCCAGCGAGGTTGCGGTGGTCATCACCAGCAACAGGCCGATGAAACGCAGCGTGAAGACGACCCAGTCGAAGGATTCACCGCTGGGCTGGCGGTTGCGGAATACGTGCCAGGCGCGCAGCGCCAGCAGTGGCGGAAACAGATAGGCGACGTAACCGAGCAGGGAAAACAGCACATCGGCGATCCAGGCCCCGGTCGGGCCCGCGGCATTGCGCACGCCATCGCGGCTGCCGGTATGGGACCAGCCCGGATCTTCAACGGAATAAGTGCCCAGAGCAATGAGCAGATAGACGCACACCACCAGCCAACCGATCAGGGCGCCTTCCTGCAGGATCAGCCTGCCCCGTTCAGACAGCGGAGGGGATTGTTGCGCAAGCTTCTTTTTTGGATCCTTTTTCGCCAAACTCGATTCCCGGTCCTCGCAATGCCGCCTATTGTAATGCCTGATCGTTGAATAGCTAGGGGAAGGCAGCTGAAGGCAGCTGTAAGCTTTAAGCTACAAGCCCGCACGGGATGCTCCTACAACACCTCCCCCTGTAGGAGCTTGCCTGCAAGCGACCCCATGCAGGAGGCGCCTATGGCTGATATTGCCCGATCAATGTCGTTTTGGTCGCCTGCGGGCAGGCTCCTACAACACCTCCCCCTGTAGGAGCTTGCCTGCAAGCGACCCTATGCAGGAGGCGCCTATGGCTGATATTGCCCGGTCGGTGTCGTTTTGGTCGCCTGCGGGCAGGCTCCTACAACACATCCAACCATTGCCCCAACCTATCGCCGGGATTGACAAAAGTCTGTTTTACCTGATGATTCCGTCCCGTATCATTCCTGTCACATCAAACCCAAGGAAACACCATGAGCGAAGTAAAGCACCGCCGCCTGATCATTCTGGGCTCGGGCCCCGCGGGCTGGTCCGCCGCCGTGTATGCGGCGCGCGCAAACCTGCAACCGCTGGTCATCACCGGCATGCAGCAAGGCGGCCAGCTCACCACCACCACGGACGTCGACAACTGGCCGGGTGGCCCCGAGGGCCTGCAAGGCCCCGAAATGATGATGCAGATGCAGGCTCACGCCGAGCGTTTCAATACCGAGGTGATTTTCGACCATATCGAACAGGTCGATCTCGGCAGCCGTCCCTTCAAGCTGCAAGGCATGGAAAGCTATACGTGCGACGCCCTGATCATCGCCACCGGCGCCTCGGCCCAGTACCTCGGCCTGAACAGTGAAGAAACGTTCATGGGCAAGGGCGTAAGCGCCTGCGCGACCTGTGACGGCTTCTTCTATCGCGGCCAGAAAGTGGCCGTGGTGGGCGGCGGCAACACTGCGGTTGAAGAGGCGCTCTATCTGGCGAACATCTGCAGCGAAGTGGTGCTGGTGCACCGCCGCGACAGCCTGCGGGCAGAAAAAATCCTCCAGGCCAAACTGTTCGAGAAGGCCGAAAAAGGTAATGTCACCCTGCTCTGGAACCATACCCTGCAAGAGGTACTCGGCGACGACAGCGGCGTGACCGGCATGAAGGTCAAAAGTACCCTGGACGGCAGCGAGCAACAGATCGACCTGGCAGGCGTGTTCATCGCCATCGGCCACAAGCCCAACACCGATATCTTTGCCGGTCAACTGGACATGAACAACGGCTACATCCAGGTCAACAGCGGACTGTCCGGCAATGCCACGGCAACCTCGGTGCCCGGCGTGTTCGCCGCGGGCGACGTCGCCGACCAGGTGTATCGCCAGGCCATCACTTCGGCCGGCGCCGGCTGCATGGCCGCGCTCGATGCCGAGAAATTTCTCGATGATCTCGCCTGATCGCTGTCGCGCGCCGTGACACTTCCCTGGATGGACGGGGACAGCCCCGTCTTCCCCAATCCGGAAGATGCCCTCGATGAGCCGGACGGCCTGCTGGCCGCCGGCGGCGAGCTCAACGCCCGCATTCTCCGCGCCGCCTACCGGTCGGGAATATTTCCCTGGTACGAAGATCCGCAGCCGGTGCTCTGGTGGAGCCCCTCGCAGCGCGCGGTGCTGTTTCCCGGCAGCGCCAGAATCAGCAGAAGCCTGCGCAGGACCATGCGCCGCCACCACTTCGTCATCTCCACCAACCAGGCGTTCGACGACGTGATGCGCGCCTGCGCGGCGCCGCGCGCCAAGGCCCAGGGCACCTGGATCACGCCGCGCATGCGCGCCGCCTATGGCGCGCTCCACCGGCAGGGAGTGGCTCACTCGCTGGAACTATGGCTCAACGATGTGCTGGTCGGCGGGCTCTACGGCGTTCAGGTCGGCGGCGTGTTTTGCGGTGAATCGATGTTCAGTCACGAAAGCGATGCCTCGAAGATCGCTTTCGCGTGCCTTTCCGAAACATTGGCGCGACACGGCTTTGCCCTGATCGACTGCCAGTTGGAAAACCCCCACCTCACCAGTCTTGGCGCCCTACTCATTTCGCGCCGGGAGTTTCTCGGCATTCTGGCCAGATGCGGCGATGAAGGTATACACTGGCCCGAAAGCAGCGATTTTCAGCAGTCACTTTGCGATATCAGAGACCAGAATTGCTGAAAATCGAAGCGCTGGCCACTGACCTTGAACAAAGGCCGTGGTAAAACGTCGCTTCAGCAGAGCCTCACACGGGGCTTGACGCTATCGAACAGCGGCGATTACCTCGACTATAGGATGTATTGATTCTCAACAGGCGCAGATCATGACCAGGGACATCTCACCGGACCTTCGCTACCTGCGGCTTTACTTTACCCGCCCCCACAAATGCAGTTACCTGCCGGAGCGCCAGGCGGTGACCAGCTTCGTCGATCCCGGCACCATCATCACCACCTCGCTCTACAGCCAGTTGTCGCGCCTGGGGTTTCGCCGCAGCGGCAAGTTCCTCTACGCGCCCAGTTGCACGGACTGCCAGGCCTGTGTGGCCTGCCGCATCGTTGTCGAGAATTTTGATTACACGCGCCCTTTTCGCCGCTGCCTGCGCAAGAACAGCGACCTGACCCAGGCCTTTACATCAACCGTCGATGTCGACGAACACTACCCGCTGTTTGAAACCTACATCAACACCCGCCACAGCGATGGCGACATGTACCCGCCGAGCCGCGATCAATACCTGGATTTTCTTGGCGAAGGTGGCGCCTATACCCGCTACCTGGAATTTCGTCGCGATGGGGTGCTGATCGGTTGTTGCGTGGTAGACATACTCGACGACGGCCTGTCCGCCATCTACACCTACTTTTCTCCCGACGACGAACAGCGCAGTCCGGGCACCTTCGCGATCCTCAGCCTCATCCAGCTGGCGTCACAGATGAACCTGCCCTACGTGTATCTCGGCTACTGGATCGACCGCTGCCGCAAGATGGCCTACAAGAGCCATTTCCATCCTCAGGAACTGTTCATCGGAAACCAATGGGTGCGCAACGACAGAGACTGAACGAGGGGTGTGGGGCGCGCGATGGGGTGTTTCACCTCCCATCGCAGCTGTCTCGTTCACAGTTTCCTTTCCTTCTTGGCGGATTTAGGGCAAAATTCCGGCCCAGATTGAACAGTCCCCCAGGAGACCGCGCAGCCATATGGCCAAAGAAGACCATATTGAAATGGAAGGTGAAGTCATCGACACCCTTCCCAACACCACCTTCCGAGTGAAGCTTGAGAACGGCCACGTGGTCACCGCCCACATTTCCGGCAAGATGCGCAAGAACTACATTCGTATTCTCACTGGCGACAAGGTCAAGGTCGAACTGACCCCCTACGACCTGAGCAAGGGACGCATCACCTATCGCGCGCGCTGAACCAGGGCCGCAGCGGCCTGACGGGAACCGTCAGGCCATCTCCTCGACCTCATAATCCAGCGCTATCTCATCGTTTTCCGCCGAGACATGCACTGTGCCACCATTTGCCAGTGAGCCGAAAAGCAGCTCGTTGGCCAGCGGCTTCTTGATTTTTTCCTGAATCAACCGCGCCATGGGGCGTGCACCCATTTTCTCGTCGTAACCGTGCGCGGCGAACCATTCCCGGGCACTGTCGTCCACGTCCAGTACCACTTTTTTGTCGTCGAGCTTGGCTTGCAGCTCCGTCAGGAATTTGTCCACCACGGTCATGATGACGTTGCGGTGCAGCGCGTTGAACTGAATGATGCCGTCGAGCCGGTTGCGGAATTCCGGCGTGAACATTTTCTTGATGGCCTCCATGGCGTCGGTGGAGTGATCCTGATGGGTAAAGCCCATCGACGGCCGACTCATCAACTCGGCGCCCGCGTTTGTGGTCATGATCAGGATGACGTGACGGAAATCCGCCTTGCGGCCGTTGTTGTCAGTCAAGGTGCCGTGATCCATGACCTGCAACAACAGGTTGAAGACATCCGGGTGCGCTTTTTCTATCTCGTCCAGCAGCACCACCGCGTGAGGATGCTTGTTGACCGCATCCGTGAGCAGGCCGCCCTGGTCGAAGCCGATGTACCCGGGGGGCGCGCCAATCAGTCGCGATACCGTGTGGCGCTCCATGTATTCGGACATGTCGAAGCGAATCAGCTCGATGCCGAGAATGTGCGCCAGCTGGCGGGACACCTCTGTCTTGCCCACCCCGGTAGGGCCGGCAAACAGAAAGCTGCCGATCGGCTTTTCGCCATCCCGCAGTCCCGCGCGCGCCATCTTGATGGCCGTGGACAACGCCTCGATGCCCTCGTCCTGGCCGAACACCACCATCTTCAGCTGCTGGTCCAGATTGCGCAGTTGCTCCTTGTCCGACGCGGAAACACTCTTGGGGGGAATGCGCGCGATCTTCGCAATCACCTGTTCGATCTCGGGCACACCGACGGTCTTCTTGCGGCGACTCACCGGTTGCAGTTGCTGGTAGGCGCCCGCTTCGTCGATCACATCGATGGCCTTGTCCGGCAGAAAGCGCTCCGAGATGTGGCGCGCCGAAAGTTCGGCCGCACTGCGCAGCGCGGCATCGGTGAAACGCAGTTTATGGTGATCCTCAAAACGTGTCTTCAAGCCCTTGAGAATGCGGTAAGTTTCATCCACGCTGGGCTCGGGCACATCGACTTTCTGGAAGCGCCGCGACAGCGCCCTGTCCTTCTCGAAAATACCCCGGTATTCCTGGTAGGTGGTGGAACCGATGCAACGGATACGACCGGAGGTCAGCAGCGGCTTGAGCAGGTTGGAAGCATCCATGACGCCCCCCGACGCCGCTCCCGCACCAATGATGGTATGGATCTCGTCGATGAACAAAATTGCCTTGTCTTCTTTCTCAAGTTCTTTCAGCAAGCCCTTGAATCGCTTCTCGAAATCACCGCGATACTTGGTACCCGCCAGAAGCGCGCCCAGGTCCAGCGAGTAGACCACGCTGTCGCTGATCACCTCCGGCACCTCGCCGTCGACCACGCGCTTGGCCAGGCCTTCGGCGATCGCCGTCTTGCCGACACCGGATTCGCCCACCAGGAGCGGGTTGTTCTTGCGGCGCCGCGACAGAATCTGGCAGACACGTTCCAGTTCATCCGCACGCCCTACCAGCGGATCGATAAGCCCCTTCTTCGCCTCCTCGTTGAGATTGGTGGCAAACTGCTCGAGCATACTCTCTACCGCGGCTTCACCACCCTGATCGAGTTGCGCGCGGCTGCCACTTTCCTCACCGCCCTTGTCGGGCTGATCGGCGTACTTGGCAATGCCGTGGGAGATGTAGTTGACCACATCGATACGGGTGATGTTCTGCAGCCGCAGAAAATAGACCGCCTGGCTTTCCTGCTCGCTGAAGATGGCCACCAGCACATTGGCGCCCTGCACTTCATTCTTGCCGGAAGACTGCACATGAAAGACGGCGCGCTGCAGCACACGCTGAAAGCCCAGGGTGGGTTGCGTCTGCGTGGCGCGATCATCGGGGTGAATCTGGGGCGTGGTGGATTCGATGAACTCATCGAGGTCCTTGCGCAATACATCGAAGTTGGTGCCACAAGCCTTCAGCACATCGCTGGCGGAGTCGTTGTCCAGCAGCGCGAGCAGCAGGTGCTCAACCGTCATGAATTCGTGCCGCTTCTCCCTGGCCACCTTGAACGCGTGGTTGAGGGTTTCTTCAAGCTCTTTGCTCAACATGACTCGAACTCCTAATCACTGTCATCGGCGGGTTCAATTTCGCACATCAGCGGATGTTCATTCTCTCTCGCAAACTGGTTCACCTGCCCCATCTTAGTCTCTGCAACGTCGCGGGTATAGACGCCGCACACAGCCCGTCCTTCCGTATGCACCTTGAGCATGACGCGCACGGCCAACTCCCGCTCCAGCTGAAAGAACATTTCCAGAATGGCGACCACGAATTCCATGGGGGTGTAGTCATCGTTGAGCAGTATGACCTGATACATCGGCGGCCGCTTGAGACGCGGCTTTTCAACCTCTGCCACCAACCCGTGGGATATGTGATGGTCGTTGTCACCCTCATGGCCGCCGTGACTTGCTTGCACTAACACGTTACTTCACTTCTCCGTCGTCGAGTAGGATGAATTTACCCCTATTCTAGCCTGAGATGCCAGCTTTGACAGACCACACAACAGCCGCACGATCAAAAATTCGCGCTTGACTTCGACCGCGAATCAGGATATTAGTTTTAGCCTTGGTCAGGATTTGAACTGCGCCCCAGGGCTCGACTCCCTGGGGCGGCTTCCTGTTAAAACATAACAAACAATAAGCGCTAAATAGGCAGGAGATTTACTATGCCAAAGGGAACCGTCAAGTGGTTTAACAATGCGAAGGGATACGGCTTCATCCTCGCCGAGGATGGCAGCAATGACATTTTCGCCCACTTTTCCGCCATCACAATGGAAGGTTACAAGACACTCAAGGCCGGACAGGAAGTCACGTTCGAGATCATCGAAGGAGAAAAGGGCTTGCACGCCACTCAGATTGCTCCGGTTGTCAAAGCGCCCCTGAATGGAGTCAGCCACCCAGGGGACTGACAGGCAGCCGGAACCACACGCCCTCCGGTGCGCCACCGCCCGGAGGGCGTGTTTGCGCGCCACCATCATTGATCAGCCAGAAGTGTCGCTTGCATGGGGTCGCTTCAGGGCGGTGTTGTTGTAGGAGCCTGCCTGCAGGCGACCCACACACCCTACCGAGATTTGTCGCTTGCAGGCAAGCTCCTACAGACGCAGCCCACACCCGAACGGGACAGCATCGTGCCAAGGTGACGTAACACCATCATTGATCAGCGACAGGCGTTACCTTGGATGGGGCCGCTTGCAGGCAAGCTCCTACAGGGCGGTGTTGTTGTAGGAGCCTGCCTGCAGGCGACCCACGCTCCACCGGAGATGTGTCGCCCGCGGACAGGCTCCAATATCATCCGCCCAGGGTGGCGAGAATGCCGTTGAATGTGTCGCTGGGGCGCATGGCCGCGGAGGTCAGTGCCTCATCGGGACGGTAATAACCGCCGATGTCCACCGGCGCGCCCTGCACGCGGTTGAGCTCATCGACAATTTTCGCTTCGTTTTCCTGCAGCGCGCGCCACACGGGTTCGAACTCTGCCCGCAGCGCACTGTCTTCCTGCTGCGTCGCCAGAGCCTCGGCCCAGTACATGGCCAGATAGAAGTGGCTGCCGCGGTTGTCCAGCTCACCGGCCTTGCGGGAAGGAGACTTGTTCTCTTCAAGGAACGTCTCGTTGGCCTTGTCCAGCGCCGCAGCCAATACCGTCACGCGTGGATTCGTGGTGAAGGTGCCGTAGTGCTCGAGTGATTCCACCAGTGCCATGAATTCACCCAGCGAATCCCAGCGCAGGTGGTTTTCCTGAACGAATTGCTGCACATGTTTGGGCGCAGAGCCACCGGCGCCGGTTTCGAACAAACCACCGCCGTACATGAGTGGCACGATGGACAGCATTTTGGCACTGGTACCCAGTTCCATAATGGGGAACAGGTCTGTCAGGTAATCCCGCAGCACGTTGCCGGTGACGGAAATGGTGTCGAGACCCTGGCGAATGCGCTCGAGCGAGAAATAACAGGCGTCTTCGGGCGTCATGATGCGTATGTCCAGGCCCTCGATGTCGTGATCATTGAGATAGCGCTCCACCTTGATGATCAACTGGGCATCGTGAGGGCGGTTCTGGTCCAGCCAGAACACCGCGGGAGCGCCGGTGGCACGTGCGCGATTGACGGCAAGCTTCACCCAGTCCTGAATGGAGGCGTCCTTGGCCTTGCACATGCGCCAGATATCGCCCTTCTCCACGTGGTGCTCGATCAGCACCTTGCCGGCAGGATCGGTGACCCGCACCATGCCGTCGCAGGGAATCTCGAAAGTTTTGTTGTGGGAGCCGTACTCTTCCACTTTCTGGGCCATCAAGCCCACGTTGGGCACGCTGCCCATAGTGGCCGGATCGAACGCCCCATGCTTCTTGCAGTCGTCGATCACCACCTGATACACGCCGGCGTAGGAACGGTCGGGAATCAGCGCCTTGGTGTCGTGCAGCTCGCCGTCCGGACCCCACATTTTGCCGGAGTCCCGAACCATGGCGGGCATGGACGCATCGATGATGATGTCGCTCGGCACATGCAGGTTGGTAATGCCCTTGTCGGAGTTGACCATGGCCAGCGGCGCATTTTTTTCGTAGGCAGCGGCAATATCGGCTTCGATGGTCTTGCGCTGCTCTTCCGGCAGCGTCTTGATCTTGTCATACAGATCACCGAGACCATTGTTGGCATCGACGCCCAGCTTCTCGATGGTATCGGCGTGTTTCTCGAATACATCCTTGTAATACACCTTGACCGCGTGGCCGAACATGATGGGGTCGGACACTTTCATCATGGTGGCTTTCAAATGCAGGGAGAGCAGGATGTTCTGCCTGGTGGCATCGGCGATTTCCTGTTCGTAGAATTCGCGCAACGCCTTGCAGCTCATTACCGAGGCATCGATCACCTCGCCGATCAGCACCGGGGTCTTCTCGCGCAGCACTCTGGAGGATCCATCACTGCTGAACAGCTCGATCTTGACGTTGCCCGGCTGGCAAACGGTGACCGATTTTTCGTTGCCATAGAAGTCGCCGTACTGCATGTGGGCGACGTGAGACTTGGAATCCGGCGACCAGGCCCCCATCCTGTGCGGGTGTTTCTTCGCATAGGCTTTCACCGATGCGGCGGCGCGGCGGTCGGAGTTGCCCTCGCGCAGCACCGGGTTGACGGCGCTGCCCTTGACCTGATCATAGCGGGCCTGGATCTCCCTCTCCGCATCGTTCTGCGGCTCCTCCGGGTAATCTGGCAGATCGTAGCCTTTGTCCTGGAGTTCCTTGATCGCCGCCTTGAGCTGGGGAATGGAAGCACTGATATTGGGCAGCTTGATGATATTGGCTTCCGGCCTTTTGACCAGCTTGCCAAGCTCGGTCAATTCGTCACTGACACGCTGGCTTTCGCTCAGGCGCTCGGGGAACTGGGCGATGATACGGGCGGACAACGAGATATCACTCGCTTCGACGACAACGCCGGAAGAGCGAGTGAACGCTTGAATAATGGGTAACAAAGAATAAGTGGCTAGTGCGGGAGCTTCATCCGTCAGGGTGTAAATGATTTTTGCTGTCATGGTTGTTCCTGAACTATTAATACAACGATCACTCCGCCATTGATGCAGCGGCTTTACGAAACGGAAGGCGCAGGCCATTTCGCACACCACTCTCCAGCAGGGCACCAGGGGAGCCGTTGCGGCGCGTGTCGGGGAGTTATCGGTGTTCCGAACCGCCTTTGGGGGTTATGTTCAGGAAATGGCTTTGTCTTCTATAGCTGGGCCGATGCTAGCACATTCGATGGCAATCTGTCAGGTTGCCCCCGTTTTACTCGCAGGCATTGTGGCTGGACAACTGAACCCGCGCTTCTGCACAGAAACACCGGGGGGCACGCTTTGGGTTAGACTCTGAGGTCTCTCGCTTCTTCCTTCCCTGTAACGATCAACCTGGTGACCATGGCGAAAATCATTCTCTTCAACAAGCCCTACGGCGTGCTCAGTCAGTTCAGCGACGGGGACGGTCACCCCGGCCTGCGCGCCTATATTCACCACAAGGGTTACTATCCGGCGGGGCGTCTCGATCGCGATTCGGAGGGCCTGCTGGTGCTCACCGACAACGGCGCCGTGCAGGCGCGCATCAGCGATCCCAAACACAAACTGGCGAAGACCTATCTGGTCCAGGTCGAAGGTATCGCCAATGATGACCAGTTGCGCCGGCTTGCCGACGGTCTGATTCTCAAGGATGGGCCGACACTGCCCGCCGAGGCCCGCGCCATCGAACCGCCGCCATTGTGGGAACGAGATCCGCCGGTGCGCTTTCGCAAGGCGATACCCACGTCGTGGATTTCGCTCACCATCCGCGAAGGCAGAAATCGTCAGGTGCGGCGCATGACCGCCGCCGTGGGACTGCCCACCCTGCGCCTGGTGCGCTGGGCGATTGGCGACTGGACCCTGGATGGCTTGCTGCCCGGCGAGCACAAACTTGAAGAAATCCCCGTTCCGCCACAGAATAGCCGGCCCTTTAAGCCCCGCCGCAACGTTGCCCCCGGACGCAAACATGCCTGACAGGATTCACCTCACCGTCGCCACCGTGATTCACCGCGAAGGCCGTTTTCTCGTGGTCAGGGAAAACGACCATGGCCAGGAAGTGATCAACCAGCCCGCCGGCCACGTCGAGCCCGGCGAAACCCTGCAACAGGCGGCGCTGCGCGAAACCCTGGAAGAAACCGGCTGGCGAGTCGCACTCAGCGGTCTGCTGGGCTTCAGCCATTACCTCTCGCCCCGCAATGGAAAAACCTACTATCGGGTCAGCTTCACCGCCGACGCGATCGAGCGCTGCGAGAACGCCGCGCTCGACCCGGACATCATCCGTGCCGAATGGCTGAGCCGCCAGGAGTTGGCGGCCAGCAACCAGCTGCGCAGCCCGTTGGTGCTGTCCGACATCGACAAGTACCTCAGCGGCACCATCTATCCACTGACCCTCATCGACAACCTGCAGGACGGCGCAAACTCATGAGCAAACCCTTCGTCATCGTCGGCATGTCCGGCGGCGTGGACTCCTCCGTCGCCGCCCTGCTTCTGCTGGAGCAGGGCTATCGGGTGGAAGGCCTGTTCATGAAAAACTGGGACGAGGACGACGGCACCGAATACTGCACCGCCAAGGCCGATCTGGCCGATGCCGAGCAGGTCTGCGCACGCCTGGGCATTCACCTGCACACCGCCAACTTTGCCGCCGAGTACTGGGACAATGTCTTCGAGCACTTTCTCGCCGAATACCGCGCCGGGCGCACCCCCAATCCCGACATCCTGTGCAATCGGGAAATCAAGTTCAAGGTATTCCTCGAGTACGCCCAGATGCTCGGCGCCGATCTCATCGCCACCGGGCACTACGTTCGCGTCCGCCATCAGGAGGGCCGCACCCAGCTGCTCAAGGGACTCGACGCCAACAAGGACCAAAGCTACTTCCTTCACGCCGTCGACGAAGCCGCGCTCGCCAGATCGCTGTTCCCGGTGGGCGAACTCGAAAAATCGCACGTGCGCGAACTGGCCCGCCAGCACGATTTCACCACGCATGACAAAAAAGACAGCACCGGTATCTGCTTCATCGGCGAGCGGCGCTTCAAGGATTTTCTCGAACAATATCTGCCCGCCCAACCCGGCGCCATCGAGACCGAGGATGGCACCGTCATCGGCCAGCACGCCGGCCTCATGTATTACACCCTGGGGCAACGCCAGGGGCTGGGTATCGGCGGTGTGCGCGGCGGCAGCGAAGCGCCCTGGTATGTGGCGGACAAGGATCTGCAACGAAACGCACTCATCGCCGTGCAGGGCGGCAAGCATCCGCGCCTGTACAGCAAGGGCTTGCGCACCTCCAGTATCCACTGGATCAACGGCGAGCCTCCCCTGTCCCTGCACTGCAAGGCCAAGACCCGCTATCGCCAGGCGGACCAGGACTGCGTCGTGCGCGGTACGGATGGCGCTTACGAAGTGATGTTCGAACGCCCGCAATGGGCGGTCACCCCCGGTCAATCCGTCGTGTTCTATCAGGACGATATCTGCCTCGGCGGCGGCGTGATCGAAGAGGCCATTGCCGATGCTTAGTTTTGTGGCGCCGCCGCCCGGCCGTGAACAGGTGATCGCCCTTGCCGGCATTTTTCAGGCTTGCGCCCTGGTGGACAGTTACGCGCGCCTGGGCACCGCCAACGGCAACGATGTCGAGACGGCGTTCTACAGCCTGTTGCAACAAAACCCGCCAAGCAGCGAAGCCACCTATCGCGGCATCGGCAATCTCGAAACGGGTTTCGAAACACTCGAAAAGGTGTTGTCCAACCCCAAGGACACGCACAACGCCCTTGTTCTGCGCTATGCGGTGGGCGTTCTCTATATAGTGCGAAAAATTGCCAAAAATCCCGCCATGTTGCAGAAAATTGCCAAGGGCATCGAAAACGCCGCCAACCAGGCCGAACATTTTTCGCCCACCCATGCCAACGTGGTCGCCAACCTTGCCGACTTGTACCAGCAAACCATCAGCACCCTGAAATTTCGCATCCAGGTCAACGGGGTGGCAACAAACCTGCAACAACCCGCCATTGCCAGCCGCATCCGCTGTTTGCTTTTCTCGGCGATACGCTCCGCGTTTCTGTGGCAGCAACTGCGCGGAAGCCGCCTGCAACTGATGTGTCGCCGCAACGACATTCTCAAACAGGCCCAGCAGCTGGCGCGCGAAGCGAAAGGCCTACGTCAATCCTGAATATCATCCTCACGAAAATCCGCCACATGTAGCTGCAAGCTAAATACCCCGGCATTTATATAGCACAGCGCATATTTCGCACGCTGCTGGCCTTTGGCCTAATGGCGCCATGACCATTGACGAAATCCGCTACAGAAACCTGCTCCTTCTGGTGCAGGAAGCTGGCAACAACCAGGCTGAGGTGGCGCGCCGCAGCGACACCTCGCCGTCTTATATCAACCAGATCATTCGTCAACTGAAAACCCCCAACGGCA
>Ga0265293_10002914_pt1 | contig 32937 bp, 29 predicted proteins | sample Munlanlewell138R_FD_192505 | JGI IMG/M metagenome (GOLD analysis project Ga0265293, IMG submission 192505) | Leachate microbial communities from a municipal landfill in Southern Ontario, Canada - Leachate well 138R | ecosystem: Engineered > Solid waste > Landfill > Unclassified | place: Canada... | reverse complement strand
GGCGCAGCCCGGGCAGTAGTACTCGACGATGCGGCACCACTGCGGATCCGGGGTATAGCCCCGATCGCCGGGCAGACCCGCCGGGTAGATGTCGCCGGGGTCGCGGTCGTAGAGCAGTAGACCGCGTTTGTAGTCGGCGTCGGCCGGCCCGATGTCGTGGCTGCAGCGCAGGCACACCCACCGCCGGGCGCCCGGATCGATCCCCAGGTATTCGGTCATCGTGATGACGCTGCTCATGCTCGATCCTTCCCGGAATCGTTGCGGCGCACCCGGTATGCGCCGCGCTCATCGATGGTCATGGTCCATCCCGGTGGTACGACACATGTCGAGGCCGCACTGTCGATCAGTGCGGGACCCACCACCTCGAATCCGAGTGGAGCCCGCCTCTGGTCGACGATCGTGGTGGATACCACGCCGTGTTCGTCCCAGAACACCTCCGCGGAGCCGGTTACGGAAGCGCTGGCGGCCACGTCGTCGACCATTGACGCCGCCGGGTCCGCACGCGGCAACGCATAGCGCCCCTCGACGCTGACGTAGCCGACTCCGTCGCGGGTGTGCTGTGCTGTCTCGAGTTGGACCATATCGGCGGGATAGCCCTCGCCCCGCATATCGCGCAGGACCGCCTCGCGCAGTCCTGGCTGCGGATCCGGCTCACCGTCAGCGGGTACGAGCGCCTCGTGGCGGTGCACGATATCGACGGTGGACGCACCGTATGCCGAAAACACCGGCGCGTACGGCATCACCAGCACATCGCGAATTCCGGCCGCCTCGGCGATCGACACACAATGGGTGGGCCCGTTGCCGCCGAAGGCCAACATCGTGGCATCGGCGGGTTCGGTCCCCCACGCGGTGAGCTGCGCTGCCAGTTGCCGCCCGGTTTCGCGGTGCAGGGCGGCGCGCACCCGGGCGGCGGTCTCGGCCACGCCGAGGCCCATCTCGTCGGCGAGGGGCTGATAGGCGCGCCACGCCGCGTCCACATCCAGCGGCATGGACCCGCCCAGAAATGCCTCGGGACGCAGTATGCCCAGGGCGGCATCGGCGTCGGTGACCGTGGGTTCGGTGCCGCCGAGACCGAAACATGCCGGGCCTGGATAGGCGCCCGCACTACGCGGTCCGACACGCAGTGTCGCGCCGTCGAGCCAGGCAATCGAACCGCCCCCGGCGCCGAACGGTTCGAGCTGCGGTAGCGCCAAAGAGATTTCGACGCCGGCGACCAGACCGTGCTCGAGCATGCGCACGGTACCGTCGCCGACAATGCCGACGTCCAGGCTCGTCCCGCCCATATCGACGGTGACCAGGGAGTCGATGCCGTAATCGCGGGCGATCTCGCGGGCACCGAGCAGGCCCGCCATCGGACCGGAGTTGTATGTCTTGGCCGCAATCGTGCGCGCGACCCGGGCCGCGCCGCCGTCGTTGTGCACGATCAACAGCGGCCGGCGGTAACCCAGTGACCGCAGGTGGTCCTCGGCGCGGTAGAGAAAGTCGGCCGCGGACGGATGCACGTAGGCGTTGAACAGCGCGGTGGCAATGCGGCGATCCGCATCGGAGTCCAACACCATCTCACCGGCGACCAACAGCGGTACGGCGTCCAGACAGTGCCGCGGGTAGTTCTGCTGGAAGGCCTCGGCGAACCGCTCGGTCGCCTCATCGTTGTCCGCCGCGAGGACCAGACCGCGCGCCCCGCGGTGCAAAAGGTCCCTGACCTGCGGCAGCGCATCGGCGTCCCCCGCCGCGTCCGCGAGTTCGGCGACCATCTCCGGTTCCACGAAAACGCCTACGCCCGCGGCATTTCCGGCCGGCAACGCAGTCAACAGGCCGAGCCGAGGCCCGGTCCGTTCGATGATCTGATTGGTGCCGACGGTGGTCGCATACCGGACCACGTCCGTAGTGCGCAACAACTCCGCAACACCGATGCCGACCGTTGCGGCGGCCGCCTCGAGCACGGCGCGGAAGCACACCAGGAGGTCGTGCGGTGTGGTCAGCGTCTTCACGGTGTGGACCTGGCCGTCGTGGATGATGAACCCGTCGGTGAAGGTCCCGCCGGTATCGATACTGATCGTCGTTGCTGCCATGGCGACCCTTTCGCTGCGATCGTCGCGATGTTCGTGAGATCAACCCTGCTGGGCGGTCCGGGCGGCGACAATGTCGTGCTCGGCCACAGTGCGGTGGTGTCAGCGACCAACTGCTGCGCGGCCGTGCCACCCCGTGCGCTCTGGGACTGCATTCATGCGCGCTGCGGAAAGCGCGGCCTGTGCGGTTTTCCTAGCCTCGGGCCATGAGCACCCCCACCCTCACTCACCACGCGGGTAGCGATGACACGCAGTCACAGCCGTGGCGGTGGTTGTCCGACTGGATCACCCGCGACCACGACGTGATCCTCGATCGACTCACCGAAGAGCTGTTGGGCGAACTGCCCGAACTCGCATTCGCCCCGCAACGTCCCGAGGTCCACGTCCGCGAGGCGATCGGCGCGCACGTGCGCACACTGAGAGAGGTGTTGAGTCAGCCCAGTGAGCTGAGCCAGGTGCCCCTGCCCGCGGTCTTCGACGACTACACGCGGCGATTGGCCCGCGACGAAACGCCGGCCCTGTCGGTCCTGCTGCGGTCCTTCGAGAAGGTGCACGCGAACCTGTGGCGTCAACTGCTGGCGGCACTGCGCGCCCCACAGCACCGAGTGGCGCCCCGGCACCGTGGGGAAGTGCTCGAGTTCGCCTCGGCGCGACTGTTCGAGTACTTCCAGTCGGTCGGCAACCAGACCGCGCGCGCCTACCAAGCCGCACGGTCGTTGCACCAAATGCGCAATGCCGCGGCTCGACACGAAGTTGTCACCCGGGTGCTGGCCGGCGATCTGGAACAGGGCGAGGCCGAACTGCTGTTGCGCCACGAGTTCAACGCCACCCACATCGCTTACGTCGCAACCTTCGACGACCACGACCTGGCGGACCGGTTGACCACCACGCTGTCGCACCTCAGCGGACGCCTCGGCGCCCGGCAGCATTTGGCGCTGCGCGGCCCCGACGCCTGCTACGGGTGGTTCAGCCCGCTGCGAGAGAACTGGCGCGAGGCGCTGCACGGCCTGCAAGTGCCCGATTCGATCCTGCTCTGCCTCGGTGCGCCACACGAAGGCCTGACGGGATTCCGGCAGAGCCGCGCCGAAGCGTTGGAAGGCCGACGCATCGCCGCCGCAACAGCCCGCAGCGGGGTGGTGCTCTTCGAGGAGATCGCCCACCTCGCGCTGGCCACCCGCGACCTCTCGGCTGCGCGGGCTCTGGTCGAGCGCGAACTCGGTCGACTATTCGCCGACGACGACGGCACCGCGCGACTACTGGACACCTTGGACGTGTATCTCGATGAGCTTGCCAGCCCGACCCGGACGGCGCGCCGGATGTATCTGCATCCGAACACCGTGATCAAACGTCTCGAGCGGATCGAGGAGTGCCTGGGGCGACCGTTATGCCCGAGCAGCCTCAATCTCCGGATGGCGGTCGCGCTCGCGCCCGTCGTCCGGGGCGTTGTGAGCTAGTTGCTCGGCGCTTCCAGGATGGTCACCGCGCACACCGCATTGTCGTTGCCGATGACCCCGCCACCGTTCTCGGCGAGGCCATAGCGAGGGTTGGCCACCGCATTACCGCCGGCCTCACCGCGCAGCTGGATGGAGATCTCGTTGAGCATCATCAAGCCGGTGGCCCCGATCGGATGTCCGCGCGAGACCAATCCGCCCGACGCGTTGACCGGCAGGTCACCGCCGATGGCGGTGGCACCCGAGGCGGTGAACTCGCCGCCGTTGCCGCGCTCGCAGAACCCGAGGTCCTCAAGGATATGGATCTCGGCGAACGAGCTCGCATCGTGCAACTCGACCAGGTCGATGTCCGCCGGCGTCAGACCGGCGTTCCGGAAAGCGCGGCGCCCGGCAATCACCGGTGCGCGGTCGTCCTCCCAGGAGGTGTCGAAGATCCCGCACGCAACCTCGCTGGCCCGCACTCGCACGGCCCGTTCGCGCACCTCGGCCGAGCAGCTGTCAAGGTAGGCATGCGAGCAGACCAGCGCGGCGGCCGCACCGTCACCGACGGGAGCGCACATCGCCCGGGTCAGCGGATCGCTGACCATCCGGTCCTCGAGAACCTGCTGCACCGTCAGCGGGAACTGGTACTGCGCGCGCGGGTTGTGCACCGAGTTGGTGTGGTTCTTGGCCGCCGCGATGGCAAGGTGTTCCGCCGTGGTTCCGTACGCCCGCATGTGGGTGTGCGCCCACATTCCGTAGAGGTCCATCGCCAAGCTGCGTTCCGGGGCGGATTGGAAGGTCATGCCGTTCGCCGCGGCCGTGCGTTCGTAGAGGTCACGCCACGACTGCGGGTCGAGCCAGTCCAGCGCACCTTCCATCCCGCGCAGGGCAGCCCGGGGGTTCTCCGGGTCGACCATCTTCTCCACGCCGATGGCCAGCGCAACGTCGCTGTGGCCCGACTGCACTTCGCGCAACGCGTTGTTGAACGCCTGGGAACCCGCGGCGCAGCCGCCCTCGACGTTGGTGATCGGTGCCCCGCGCGGGAACAAGCCGTCATTGACCAGCGGGCTGAAACACAGCTGCCCCTTGAGATACGGCTGCCCCTGGTTCTCCATCAGCATGTTGGAGAACCACGCCCCGCCGATCGCGTCGGTGTCCTGCAGTCGAGCATCGGCGAGGACCCCGAGGTAGGCCTCCCGGGTCAGATCTTTGGGGCTCTTGTCCGGGAACTTACCCACGCTGGTCGCGTAGACCCCGAGTATGTAGGTGTTCATTTGGCTATCGTCCTTCGAATGCGGGTGCACGCTTCTCGGTGAACGCGGTCAACCCTTCGTGGAAATCCTTGCTGTGCATGTGGTTTTGCAGTATCCGCATCTCCTCGCGCAAGCCGGTCTCCTCATCGCGGTCCAGTGCGGCGTTGGCCACCTGTTTCATCGCGCTGAGAACCAATGGACTCTTGTCGGCGAGCTTGTTGCAGTACTGCTCGACTGTGGGCCCCAACTGGTCATCGGGCACCACCTCGTAGACCAGACCCCAATCGCGCGCCGTCGTCGCCGATATCGAATCACCGCTGAACAGTAGGGCTTTAGCGCGCTGCGCGCCGATACGTCGAGGCAGAACCGCCGACCCGCCCCCGCCCGGCAGCAGCCCATACTTGGCGTGGCCGTCGGCGAAGGTGGCGCTCTGCGCGGCGAAGAGCACATCACAGAACAACAGCAGTTCGAAACCACCGGCGACGGCCGGGCCGTTGACCGCGGCGATCACCGGTTTGTGGCAGTTGCGCAACGCGCTGAACGTCCCCACGCTTGATGCCACCGCGTTCGGACCGTCGGCATCCCGGCCCATCTCGTCCAGCACGTGCTTGAGGTCACCACCGGCGCTGAACGCCCGGCCGGCACCGGTCAGTGCCACCACGCGAACCCCGGGATCAGCCGTCGCATCCAGGAGCGCATCACGCAGCGCGACAAGCAGATCCCGGTCGAATGCGTTGAGCACACCGGGCCGGTTCAGGCACAGCCACTGCACCGCGCCGTCGCGGCGGGTTTCGAGAATATTTGCCATTGTTTTCGATGTGCTCCTTAGTGGCGGGCGCGCAGCCCGGCATCCAAGCTGATGCAGGTGGCGTTGAAATAGGCGTTGGTGATGATGTGCTCGATCAGACGGCCGATCTCTGGCGGGTCGCCCATCCGCGCCGGAAAGAGCACCGACTCCTGTAGCGAGCTCAGTACGGTCTCGGATACCTCGCCGGCCATCCCGGTCTCGAAGAGGCCGGGAACGACTGACACGCAACGGATCCCGTCCTTGGCAAGATCACGCGCGATCGGCATCGACATACCGACCACGCCGGCCTTGCTGGCGGCGTAGGCGACCGTGCCACGGGTGCCGTCCCAGGCCGCGCCGGAGGCGATGTTGACCAGCACTCCACGCTCGGCGGTCTCGGGGTCAGGCGTATTGGTGACCATCTGCGCGGCCGCCAGCCGTATCACGTTGAACACCCCGGTGAGATTGACGTCGATCACGCGCTGCCACACCTCGAGACTGTGCGGCACGCCCTTGGACACGGTCTTCATCATCGAGGGGATCCCGGCGCAGTTCACCGCGGCGTGCACGGTGCCGAACCGCTCGGTGGCGATCCGCACGCCCGCCTCGACCTGTTCGGCGTCGCTGACATCGGTACGCACCGCAATAGCCCGGTCACCGAGTTCTGCGGCCGCCTTCTCCAGTGGCTCCTCGGTGACGTCCATCAGCACCACGTTGGCGCCTGCCTGGTGCAGGGTCTGCGCGGTGGCACGGCCCATGCCGGATGCGGCGCCGGTGACGATGGCGCAGCGGCCGTCCAACTTCATCGTTGTGCTCCTTGATTGGTCAGGTGCGGTAGTTCCACCGCATTGGCCAGGCCCTGCTGCTTGAGCTTGAATTTCTGGACCTTGGCAGTTTCGGTCTTCGGCAGTTCGTCGACGAAGCGGATGTAGCGCGGTATCGCGAAGCGCGGCAACGCTTCCGCGCAGACGGCGGCGATACGGTCCAGGCTCGGCGCCCTGCCCGGTTCGGTGACCACCGCGACGGCGATCTCGTCCTCGCCGAACTCCGACGGCACGGGGTAGGCGCCGCACTCCACCACGCCGTCGATCGTGTTGATCGGATCCTCGACGGTGCGCGGCGAGATGTTCTCGCCGCGGCGACGGATCATTTCCTTGAGCCGGTCGACGTAGTAGACGTAGCCGGCCCCGTCGATCCGGCCCGCGTCGCCGGTGTGGAACCAGAAGTTGCGCATCACCTTCAGCGTCTCCTCGGGCTGGTTCCAGTAGCCGCTGGCCATCGCCCACGGCTCTGCGCAGCTGATGCAGAGTTCGCCCACTTCGCCGGGCGGCAGTTCGCGGTCGTACTCGTCGACAATGCGAACCCGGTACGGGCCGACGGGCCGGCCGCAGGAACCGCGGGGGACGCTGCCGTCGGCCGAGTTCAGGATCGGGATGTTGATCTCGGTGGCGCCGTACATCTCGAAGATCGGGATCTCGAACCGCCGCGCGAAGGCGTCGATCAACGCCTGCGGAGCCGGGACGATCAGCGCACGGGTGATGTCGTTGGTCCGATCGTCCGGCGACTCGGGTTGGGCCAGCAGGAAATGCGCCATCGACACCACCATGTGCGCCACCGTCGCCCGGTGCCGGCGAGCCTGTTCCCAGAACTTGCTGGCGCTGAACTTCCGGACCAACACCAACCGTGCGCCCGAGATCAGGCAGGCGCCCACGTTCATGTACTTGCCGCCGCCGTGGAACAGCGGCAACACCGTGATCAAGGTGTCATCGGGGGTCAGCCCCAGTGCCCGGACGGTGCGCTCACCCATGCGTACCGTGGCGCGGTGCGGCAGCACCGCGCCCTTGGGTAAGCCGGTGGTCCCGGACGTGTACATGATCGACGCGGTGTCCGGTCCCGACGCCGACGTGCTCACGGCCGCCGCGGAATTCGCGGTGATCGCGTCCAGGACGTCTGGACCGGTGGGCGGCGTGCCGTACTCCGGCATCACCTCCATGATGGTGCCGCAGCCGTCCGGCAACGCCTCCTCGACGGACGTTCGACGTTGCGCGTCGACGACCGCGGCCTTGGGCGCGGCGTCCTGCAGGACGTGGCACAGGCTGGCGCCCACCAAGCCGGGGTTGATCGGCACCTCGATCGCACCGAGCTTGCTGAGTCCCAACATCACATAGATGGACCGAACATCGTTGGGAACCAACGTCACGACCCGGTCGCCGGCCCCCACCCCGCGATCCCGCAGCGCGGCAGCAACGGCCGCGGCGCGCTGATCGAGCTCGCGGTAGGTGACCTCGACGCCGTCGTCCTGCACGATGGCCACCCGGTCGGGGTCGTGGGCGACCCAACGCTCGACGACCGCACTCAACACGGAGTCGAGCAGGTCCACCTCCCCTACTGCGGTGTCCACTTACAGGTCCCCCGACAACACCGGCGAAACGATCCGCTCCGAACCGACGGTGTGCAGGCACGACCGGCATTTGACGACGCGCAGCCAGCCCCGGTAGTCGACCACGCGGTAGCGGGCCAGCGACCGCGCATCGCAGCGTTCACACGCTTGGTCGACCGGCTCGATCACCTCGCTGATGAACAGTTCCGCGGGTTGGGGGTAGATCTTCATGGTCTGCTCCTCCAGGAATGGGTGCGGTCAGGATCCGGCGGTCACGATGTCGTTGCGGATGTCGCGCGCAATGGCCGCCGGATCCCGTTCGGCGGCGTCACCGCAGCCGCCGCCGCCCGGCGTCTGATGAATGACGACGTCACGGGCGCCGACGCGTACACCCGCCTGCTTGCTGGAGCGGAATTCCGTGACGCCGGGCACTTCTTCGCCCACCAACCGACCCGACGCATCGACGATCCCGGCGAGAATCTCCGGTTCGCCGAAGTCGCCGCCGGCAGCCCAGATGTCCAGGGCATCGCGATGCACCGCGATGTGACCGGTGGCCCCGTTGCCACCGCCGAGCGCGCCCCGCGGTCCGATCCGGCACTGATCGAGCTGGAACGAGCTTTCGCAGTCGGCCAGCGGGACCAGGACGGAGCGGGTGGCCGGGCCTCCTCGATACTGTCCGGAACCGCCGGTGTCAGCGACGAACTCGCGTTCGAGGTGCAGGACGGGGAAGGATTCCTCTTCGAGTTCGACCGAGGTGACCACACAGTTGCCGCCCTCTTGGAACGTGTAGCAGCTACCGTCGGCCTGCGCCGTCCCGCCGAACGGCCCTTGGAACAGGTTCATCGAGATGAACGGGGTCGGCACGCCACTGCGGGTGTCGGCGCCGGCGAAGCTCATGAACAAGACGTCGTCGTAGTTCTCCGCCACGGCCATAGCCGGATCCGCCTGCGTCAGGGCCCTTTTCACCAAGTTGATCGCCTTGGCGATGAACATGGTGTGCCCCGCGTTGGTCGCCATCGGCGGCAACGCATGCAGACAGCTTCCGGGCGGCAGCACCACGTGCACCGGGCGATAAGCCCCCGCGTTGGGACTGATCGACTCCGGAAGCGCTACTTGCAGACCCAGGTGAGCGCCGGAGACCCCGTCGGACCAGGTACAGGCGAATCCGCCCCACTCGTTGCGTGACGAACCGGAATAGTCGATCTCTACCTCACCGCCGTGCTTGCGCACCGTGCAGCGGATCAGCATCGGGTTGCCGTTCATGTCGTTGTCCATGTAGTCCTCGGCGGACCACTCACCGTCGGGGATCGCCTGCAATGCCGCACGCATCGCCCGCTCGGTGTGGTCGAGCGAGTACTGCACCGCGCCCGCGTAGGCGTCCCGTCCGTAGCGGTTGACGTAGCGCAACACCATGTCCGCACCCAACTTCAGCGCCGAATGGATGACCTGGAGGTCGTTGACACTGATATCGGGAATCCGGGTCTGTTCGGTGAACAGTTCGACGGTCTCGCGCACGAGTTCGCCCTCGCGGTACAGGTGCCTGGGCGAGATACGGATCCCTTCGGCGTACATGTCTCGCTGCAGACCCGGGCCGAAGCCGGTCGGGATCGGACCGCCGATGTCGAGCCAGTGGGTGATCGCCGCGGCGAAACCGACCAGTTCGTCCTCATGGAAGATGGGCATCAGGGTGCCGACGTCGTTGATGTGGCTGCCGCCGCGATACGGCTCGTTGAAGATGATGACGTCACCGGGCTTGAAGTTCTCCGCGCCCCAGTGCTCGATCGCCATCCGCGCGTAGAACTGGTTGATCACGTAATGCCCGGGTGCCGCGGTACCCATCGCAATCGCATCGAAGTCCAGGTCGCGGTCGACATCCCGGGGCGCCAACAGCCCCACGCCGAAGTCGTTCACCTCACTGAGCAGCGGACTCAGTGAAGCCGTATTGATCTTGATCTGCATCTGCAGACCGATGTGTTCCAATGCGTGCCGGATGACTTCGGCGGTGGTGATGTCGACGCCGTAGCGGGCCTCGACATCGTATGCGCCGAGCACTTCAATCGATTGGGGGGCAAGAGTTGTCACTGGTTGTTCTCCTCGATCTCGATGACCACATCGCCGAATTCGTTGACCGTTGCCACATCTCCGACGACCAGCACGCCGGTATAGGTTTGTGCCTCGATCACCGCGGGGCCGAGGACCACCTGGTTGGGTGCGAATTCGTCGGCGTTGTACACCGGCACATCTCGGTTGAGCTGTCCCATCAAGGTGATGTCGCGACGCCGCTTCGGTTGCGCCGGTTCGCTGTTGGTCAATCGGGGCGGGAACAGTCGACGCTGGTCGGTGGAGACGGCCCGGGTTCGCAGCGTCTGGACGTAGATCGGGGCCGGCAGGCTGTAGCCGAACTGTCGCTGGTGCGCCGCGGCGAAGGCCTCGCTCAGATGCTGCAGCGGTTCCGGATGCGACGGGTCGATGACCGCCGCGAGCTCCCAGCGCTGTCCCAGGTAAGTGGCGTCGAGCCAGGCTTCCACGATGACGTCGCGGTTACCGCGGCCACGCAGTTGGCGAACCAGCGCGTCCAGACTCTGCCGGGCCCGGGCGAAGATGTCGGCGGCGACCTCGTCGGTGACGGTCGCCATGACCGGCGTGATTTCCTCCTCGAAGGCTTGGGCGGTCAGCAACCCGAACGCCGAGAACACCCCGGACAGCGCCGGGATGACGGCCCGCGGCATCTGCAGTGTGCGGGCGATCTGGCTTGCCACCAGCGGGCCGGCCGCACCGTAGCTGACCAGCCCGAACTCACGCGGATCGGCACCGCGATACACCGTGAGGCGGCGAACCGCCTCGGCCATGTTGTGGATGGCAACTTCGGTCGCGGTGCGGGCCACCTCGGCCGTCGTCATGCCCAAGGCCGTGGTCAACGGCGCGAACGCGGCCTCCGCTGCCGCGACGTCCGGGTAGATCTCGCCGCCCAGCGCGACCTCGGCGTCCAGCACGCCTAGCAGCAGGAAGGCATCGGTGACGGTCGGTTGGGTGCCGCCGTGTCCGTAGCACGCCGGGCCCGGGTCGCTGCCCGCGCTTTCGGGGCCGACCTTGAGCCCGCCACCTTCGTCGATCGCGATCAGGCTGCCGCCACCCGCGCCGATGCTGTGGATCTCCACCACGGGCAGGCTGACCAGCAGGTCGTGCTCGATCTCGAGCTCGCGTTTGACCGAGGCTCGGCCATCCACCACCACCGCGACCTCGGTGCTGGTACCGCCCATGTCGAAGCCCACCAGGTTGGGCATCCGCAACCGGTCGGCGTAGGCCTGCACACCCATCACGCCGCCGACGGGTCCGCTGTTCAGCGTCGCCACCGGCCGCGAGGTGACCTGTCCCGCAGTGACCAGTCCGCCGTCGTTCGTCATGAACATCAACGGCGCCGACACTCCGGCCTCGCGCAACCGGTCCTCGACGCGCGCGGTGTAGGAATCCATCAGCGGCTGGACGTAGGCGTTGAGCACGCAGGTGGAAAACCGGTTGTATTCGCGCGGGAACGGCGCTACCTCGGTCGACGTGCTCACGCTGAGGTCGGGGTACCGGCTGCGGATGAGTTCGGCCGCGCGTTGTTCGTGCTCGGGATGCTTGTAGGAATGCAGGAAGCACACTGCGATGCCTTCGCACCCGTCGGCCACCAGTCGTTCCACCTCCTGCAGCAAGCGGTCCTCGTCGAGGGTCATCAGCACCTCGCCATCGGCCATCATCCGTTCGTGGGCGGTGCGACGACGGAAGCGCTCGACGATCGGGCGAAGCTCATGGGGGCGACGCCAGCGCGGATCCACCATCGCTTCGAAGGGCCGCCAGCCGCGGGCCATGTCGAGCAGGTCACGGAAGCCGTGGGTGGTCAGCATGCCGATATCGGCGCCGCGCCGCGTCAGGATCGCGTTGAGCGCGACCGTGGTGCCGTGCACGATCTGCTCGACGGGAGTGTCGCCGGGGTCGGCCTTCTCGATGGTGCGGAGCAGACCGTTGGCGAGGTCGTCGTAGGTGGTCAGCGACTTGGTGCCGATACGTACGTGCTCGCCTTCGGCGAGCACCAGATCGGTGAAGGTGCCGCCCGTGTCGATACCGATCCGCAGCGCCGCGTTCGAGGTCATGCCTTTTCTCCCTTGTCGTTGCCCGGAGTCCTCATGCCGTAGAGCAACCGGTCGGCGAACGCGTCGGCAATCTGCTCGATCTTCATCGCGCCATCCGGGTCGAACCAGAACGCGGTGAAGTTACACGCGCCCAGGATGGCGAGAGCATCCAAATGTGCGTCGCCGGAACGGAATTCACCCGTCTCCATACCCTGCTTGAGCACGGTCTCGAAGTCGGTACGGAACTGGTCTCGCCCTTTGCCGATCGTCACCGCCATCTCCCCGCTGAGATGGGAGTACTCGCGGAGGAACACCGTGCCCTCGGCCTGGTAGATGCCGGCGGTCTGCACGGTCTCGATGATCAGTTCCCGCAGTTTGTCGGTCGGCGAGTTGTCCGACTCGGTGATGCGCTGCGCCGAGTCGCGCAATTTCATGGCGAAGCGCTCGTGCAGCGCATACAGCAGCGTTTCCTTGCTGGCCACGTGATAGTAGAGGCCCGCCTTGGTCATGCCGGCCTCTTCGGCAATCTGGCGCAGCGAGGCGTTGGCAAATCCTTCGCGTTCCATCACGCGGGCGGCCGCGATGAGGATACGTTCGGGTATCTGTGATTTTTCACCCGTGTCGTCGAACTCGGCCATGCTTTCCCCTTCCGATTACTTTACCGGCCGGCCGGTAAAGTGATGAGGGGAACGTTAACCAGCGTGCACTGCCATGTCAAGGGCGAACGCGGTCAGAGACCAGAATGGTCAGGAGAAATTCGTGCTGTGCCTAGATATTTCGGCAGCAAATGCCGCGCGGAGGCGCCATCGTCCCGCCGGCACACGCGCGCCGGCCGCCTCGGTGTAGACCTGATCAGGCCTTCTCGGCCGGCTCCGGCTTGGCGTCGATGCCCGATTCCTTGCGCTGCTGCGCGGTGATCGGGGCGGGCGCATCGGTCAGCGGGTCGACCCCACCGCCGGTCTTGGGGAACGCGATTACCTCGCGGATCGAATCCTCGCCGGCCAGCAGCGCGGTGATGCGGTCCCAGCCGAACGCGATCCCGCCGTGCGGGGGCGCGCCAAAGGTGAAGGCGTCCAACAGGAATCCGAACTTGTCCTGCGCCTCGGCCGAGTCGATGCCCATCATCTCGAAGACGCGCTCCTGCACGTCGCGGCGATGGATACGGATCGAACCGCCACCGATCTCGTTGCCGTTGCAGACGATGTCGTAGGCATTGGCCAGCGCCGTGCCCGGGTCGGTGTCGAACGTCGACTCCGACTGCGGCTGCGGTGCGGTGAACGCGTGGTGCACCGCGGTCCAGGCACCGGAGCCCACCGCCACATCGCCGGCGGCCTGGGCGTCGTCGGCCGGCTCGAACAGCGGCCAGTCCACCACCCAGGCCAGCGCCCACGCGTTCGGATCGATCAGGTCGAGACGCTTGGCGATCTCGATTCTGGTGGCGCCCAGCAGGGCGCGCGCGGACTTGGCCGAACCGGCGGCGAAGAACACGCAGTCGCCGGGCTTGGCCCCGACGTGGGCGGCCAGGCCGTCGCGCTCGGCGTCGGACAGGTTCTTGGCGACGGGTCCGCCCAGCGTGCCGTCCTCGGCGATCAGCACGTAGGCCAGCCCCTTGTGGCCGCGCTGCTTGGCGAACTCCTGCCAGCCGTCGAGCGTGCGGCGCGGCTGCGAGGCCCCGCCCGGCATGACGACGGCGCCCACGTGCGGCGCCTGGAACACCCGGAACGGGGTGTCGGAGAAGTAGTCGGTGCAGTCGACCAGTTCCACCCCGAAGCGCAGGTCGGGCTTGTCACTGCCGTAGCGCCGCATGGCCTCGGTGTGGGTGATCCGCGGCAGCGGCGTCGGCAGGTCGTAACCGATCAGCGCCCACAGCGCCTTGAGGATCTCCTCGGACACCGCGATGACATCGTCGGCCTCGACGAAGCTCATCTCGAGGTCCAGCTGGGTGAACTCGGGCTGGCGATCCGCGCGGAAGTCCTCGTCGCGGTAGCACCGGGCGATCTGGTAGTAGCGCTCCATGCCGGCGACCATCAGCAACTGCTTGAATAGCTGCGGGCTCTGCGGCAGCGCGTAGAACGAACCGGGCTGCAACCGGGCCGGGACCAGGAAGTCGCGGGCCCCCTCCGGCGTCGACCGGGTCAGCGTCGGGGTTTCGATCTCGACGAAATCGTGCCGCTCGAGCACCGCACGCGCGGCGGCGTTGACCTTGGACCGCAACCGGATTGCCCGGCCGGGGCCCTCCCGGCGCAGGTCCAGGTAGCGGTAGCGCAGCCGCGCCTCCTCGCCGGCCGTCTCGTCCAGCTGGAACGGCAGCGGCGCACTCTCGCCGAGCACGGTCAGCGACGAGGCGTTGACCTCGATCTCGCCGGTCGGGATCTCGGCGTTGGTGTTGCCCTCCGGCCGGATCTCCACCACACCGGTGACGGCCACGCAGAACTCCGCGCGCAACCGGTGCGCCTGGGCGAGCACCTCGGCGTCGCGGAACACCACCTGCGCCACGCTGGGCCCGCTTCCCGACTCGCTGCGCTCCTGCCCTCCGGTGCCGCCATCACGTAAATCGATGAAGATCACGCCGCCGTGATCGCGACGGCGCGCGACCCACCCGGCCAGGGTGACCGTCTGGCCGGCGTCGGCGGCACGCAACGAACCGGCGGTGCGGGAGCGCAGCACTGAGGTACTCCTCTTTCAGGCGTATGAGACGAAGGATCAGTCTAGGCGGCGGGCCTCCGACCGCCCCCATCAGTACAGGCCTTCCCACGCGGTGCGCCGGGTGTGGTCGGGGTCGCCGACGGTGATGTCGCGCGTGCTGCGGATGACGCGGGTCGCCCGCCGCGGCACGTCATAGTGCGGCCAGGGCGCGGGGTTCGGACCGGTGGCGAAGTCCAACCAGGTGCGCTGCATCCGCCGGCCGACCGAGGGTTGCACCTGCCGGCCCAGCGGGTGCAGCTTGCGGCCCAGATAGGAGCCGTAGCTGTGCTGGATGTGCACGATCTCACTGCCGTGGGTGGCGCCCAGCCCCAATGCCCGCAACGTCCAGGTGGTGTGGTCGAAGCGGTAGACGTAGGTATCGCCGTGTTTGCTGTAGGCGTCGGCGAAGGCCCACGTCGGCGCGCCGAAGGTGGCGTCGGAGCCGACGGCGATCAGCGCCCGCCGGCGCGGGTAGGCCGGATAGGCGGCCAGCACGCGGTCCTTGGCCTCGGGGTCGACGCGGGTGAAGAAGGTGTCGATGTTGGCCGGTGTGGTCGGCAGCATCGGCGGCTTGGACCAGGCGAACATCGATGCCTCGTGACTGTTGGTGCCGATGATCAACGGGACCTCGGCGACGGCCCCGACCCGCGCGGCGTCGATGGGGTGCCGCGGTAACAGGTCCACGCCGTGGGTCAGCCCGTAGGCCAGCGTGGGAGTCGTTGCGACGCTGTGCAATTGCTGCGTCCCGGCCGCGCGACGCAACGCCTTCTGCGGCATCCGTTTGAGTTCGCCGGCGCCGACCCCGACCTCGTGCAGGAACCGGTCGGCCTGCTCGGCGCGGCTGTCGTAGTCGGCGATCAGCGGCAATGCGGGACTCTGGGCGATGGCGCGGTGGAACAGGCCGTCGGCGGCGGGGCTGGCCAGTAGCGCCAACACCGATGTCGCCCCGGCGGATTCACCGAAGACGGTCACCCGGTCCGGGTCACCGCCGAAGCCCGCGATGTTCTCCCGCACCCAGCGCAGGGCCGCGATCTGGTCGCGCAGGCACAGATTGTCGTCGAAACCCTCGCCCAGCGAGCCCAGTTCGAAGCCGCCGAACACGCCGATGCGGTAGGTGACGTTGACGACGACGACGTTGCCGTTGGCGGCCAACCGGGAGCCGTTGTACAGCTGCAACTGACCCGCGCCGTAGACGAAGGCGCCGCCGGGGATCCACACCATCACCGGCAGCGAACCGGTGGTGTCCGGCGACCACACCGTGAGCGTCAGGCAGGCCTCGTCACGCACCTTGGGGTCGTCGCGACCGCCGCCGACGAAGGAGCGCCCCTGCGGCGGCAACGGCCCGTGCTCGATGGCGTCACGCACTCCCGACCAGGGCGTCAGCGGCGCCGGCGCGGCGAACCGGCGCTGCCCCAGCGGTTGTTCGGCGTACGGGATGCCCCGCCACACCCCCACCGCGCCGTCGGAGTCGCCGCGAACGGCGCCAGCGGACGTCTGCACCACGCGGGGGGCGGTGATGGTGCCTTTCGGATTGCCGGACACACCCTGAATCGTATGTGCAAAGCTATGTCCGTTGGGGCCCGGCAAACAGCCGGGACGCCGGAGCGCGCGGATGGAGAGTGCCCATGACCTTCAGTGAAGGGATGCGGATCGACACCAGCACCACCACCACGAGCGGCGGCGGCGGTCGGGGTGGTCGCGGCATGGCCATCGGCGGCGGCCTCGGCGGCCTGGTGGTGCTGCTGATCGCGCTGTTCCTCGGCGTCGATCCGGGCAACGTGATGAGCCAGCAATCCCTGGATACCCAGGGCGTCGAGGCGCCCGGATTCGACGTCAGCCAGTGCCGCACCGGCGCGGACGCCAACAGCATCGTCGAGTGCCGGGTGATCGCCACCGGCAACTCCCTGGACCACATCTGGGGTCAGCTGCTGCAGGGGTACACCCGTCCCAATCTGCGCCTGTTCAAGGGCGAGGTGAGCACCGGATGCGGTCCGGCCACCTCCGACGTCGGGCCGTTCTACTGCCCCGCCGACCAGACGGCCTACTTCGACACCGACTTCTTCGAGGTCCTCAAGACCCAGTTCGGCTCCACCGGCGGCCCGTTGGCCCAGGAGTATGTGGTCGCCCACGAGTACGGACACCACGTGCAGCACCAGCTGGGGAATCTGGCCCGGGCGCAGCGCGGCCCGACCGGCGCCGAGAGCAACGCCGTGCGGGCCGAGCTGCAGGCCGACTGCTTCGCCGGGGTGTGGGCGCACTACGCGGCCATCACCAAGCAGCCCGGCACCGACGTCAACTACCTGGAACCGTTGAGCGACCGCGACATTGCCGACGCGCTGTCGGCCGCCGAAGCGGTCGGCGACGACCGGATCCAGCAGACGGCCACCGGCCGGGTCAACCCCGAGTCCTGGACGCATGGGTCCTCGGCGCAGCGTCAGCACTGGTTCACCGTCGGCTATCAGACCGGCGATCCGAACCAGTGCGACACCTTCAGCGCCGCCGACCTCGGCGGTTAGAGGCGGGACTGCTCCGCGATCGCCGTGTCGGCGGTGCGCAGCGGACGGATCAGCGCGTCCTGGCTGAACGACGCCAACAGCGCGCCGTCTTCGGTGTGCACGGTGCCGCGCACGTAGGACATGCCGGCGCCGACCTGGGTGCTCTCATGGGAGTAGAGCAGCCAACCGTCCCAGCGCACCGGCTCGTGGAAGCTGATGCTGATGGTCATCGGCGCGGTGGAGACCGTCAGGTGTGCCTGGCTGGTGCCGATGCCCTCGTGGGCCCGCATGGTCGTCGAAATGCCAAGGTGGCCGGTGAAGTACGCGATCAGCGCCTTGGCCAGATCGTTGCGCTGCGGGATCGGGTCGTACTTGAGCCAGGCGTGGATCTCCGGCGGGCCGACCTCGTCGGGGCTGTTGACGTCGACGACGTCGACCAGCCGTAGCTCGCGCCCGACCATCGGCATCTCGGAGACGTTGGACTCGGCCGGCGACTTGACGTCGGGCCGCGGCAGATGGTGGGTGATGACGTCGGGCGTCGGCACGTCGCACAGCACGGTGATGGTGATGCACCGCTTGCCGTTCTGCAGCGCGGTGACCACGGCGGTGGCCGTCGAGCGCCCCTCCTGCACCACGTCGATGGCCAATTCCACTGGGGCGCCGACCATCACCACGCGGCTGAACACGGCGTACGCCGAGCGCAACGACTTCTCCGGGAAGCGCTTGGCGACCGCGACCAGAGCCTGGGACAGGACCTGACTGCCCTCGACCACCTGCCGCTCGTCCTCCCCGGACGGGCCGGTGGGCGCGGCGAACCGATCGGCCTCGGTCGACTCGACGTCGAAGAGGTCGACGAGCCCTTCGACCGTCCAGACGATCTGATTGGATTCCGTTGTCACGCTGTGCTTCCTCCTGATCGGGCGATGACTTTCATTACCGTGTCCGCGAATTCGGCCAGGGTGGCCGGGGCGGCAAAATCTGCGAACCAGACGTAGAACCGCTCGACGCCCTTGTCGATCAGCGCACCGAAGTGCTCGACCAACTGCGGCGCCGTGCCACACACCAGACCGTCACCGAGGTGACCGAAGCGACGGTGGGCCGCCTCGGCGACCGCGCCGGCGTCCGCCTGCGCACCGGCAAAGCCGACCATCTGCTGCATCGATACCCGTGCGTCACCGACTGTCGGCAGCAGCGCATCGAGGCGCTCCAGTTGATGCGAGGGGATGTTCCACCAGTCCGCGTACTTGCGGGTCAGTTCGAGGGTGGTCTTCCCCGTCCCGCCGAGGAGCAGCGGAATGGGTTGGGCGGGAACGGGTTCCTGCGTGCGCTCGGTGACGCCGTCGCTCCCCCAGCACTCCCGGATCAGCGCCACGTCGGCGGCCAGTCGACGCGCCCGCGCCTTCGCGTCGTCCCCATCGTCGATCCCGAATCGGGCGAACTCCGCGGGCCACGAGCCCGACCCCAGGCCGAGTTCGAAGCGGCCGCCGGAGGCCTCGGCCAGCGTGACGGCCTGCTTGGCCAGCACCGCCGGATGCCGGAACCCGTCGCACAGCACCAGGTGGCCGATCTTGAGTCGTTCGGTGCGCGCGGCCACCCAGGTCGCGATTGTCATTGCCTCCCAGATGCTTTGATGGGTGGCGCCAGGTGGCTCAAGGTGGTCGATGAAGGCGATGCCGTCAAATCCGTTGTGCTCGGCGGTCTGTGCGCGCAGCACCACGTCGTCGATTCCCATCCGCACCTGCGGCAGGAAAAGAAACCATTCGGCCATGGGTCCAAGACAGTAACCTTCGACTGCCACGCGCGCTAGGCACTCGCACAGCGAGTGGGCAAACCGGTACCCTCGGGCACCACACGCGCGGTCCTTCCGGCGCCGCGCACGACCGGTAGGGGTGGGCGATGGCCAAGGTGAGCGGAGCCGAATCGCGGCAACCGCAGGCCGACCACGCGCCTGCTGCCACCGATCCGGCGCGCGCAAAATCGCAGGCGCGTGCGCAGAGTTTCATGCGTTCGGCGCTGGCGATCCTCGGCGAGACGGGCCGCACGGACTTCACCGTGCTGGAGGTCGTCGAGCGGTCCAAGACCTCGCTGCGGGCGTTCTACCAGCACTTCGCAACCAAGGACGAACTGCTGCTGGCGTTGGTCGAGAAGATCATGGCCGACGCCACCGAGCGGTGGGCCGCCGAGACCGCGGATCTGCCCAGCGACGAGGCGCTGCGCCTGCTGGTCGACCGGGTCAGCGCGCCCGCGGAGTCCACCACGCAGGAGGGCATCAACCGCGGTCTGACGTACTACAACGACCACCTGCTCGAGACCCGCCCCAAGGAGTTCGCCAAGGTGCTCGCACCGCTGAACCGGCTGGTCATCGACATCCTGCGGCGCGGGATCGCCGACGGCGTGTTCCGGTCCGACCTGGACGTGGCCACCGACGCCACGATCCTGATGCACACCGCGCTGGGGGCGCTTCGGCTACGCGATCTGGGCGCCGAACTCAACGGCGTGCCGATCGACGGCCGGCACGTCTACGAATTCAGCCTCCGCGGCCTGCTGAAATAACCCCTGATCAGGGACAACGCTGGGCGTCAATCGCTTCTGGCAGCGGTACGACACCGCGTGGTAATCTCGTTACCAGTGCCGGTAATGCCATTACCGCTTACCGATAAACGACATGCCAGGAGCCCAACATGCCGTCACGGAATCTCGACTATCCGGTGTTCGACGCCGACAACCACTTCTACGAGCCGCAGGAAGCCCTGACTCAGTTCCTGCCCGAAAACCGCAAGGGCGTCATCGATTACATCGATGTGCGCGGCCGGACCAAGATCGTCGTGCGCAACCAGATCAGCGACTACATCCCCAACCCCACCTTCGAGGTGGTCGCCCGCCCCGGCGCCCAGGAGGAGTACTTCCGGCACGGCAGCGGCGGCAAGAGCTACCGCGAGGTGATGGGCAAGCCGATGAAGGCGATCCCCGCCTTCCGCAATCCCGAAGCCCGCCTCGAGGTGCTCGACGGTCTGGGCCTGGACTACACGATCATGTTCCCCACCCTGGCCAGCCTGGTCGAGGAGCGACTCAAGGACGACCCGGACCTGATCCTCGACATCATCCACGCGCTCAACCAGTGGATGTACGAGACCTGGTCGTTCAACTACTCCGATCGCATCTTCTCGACGCCGGTGATCAACCTCGGCGTGGTCGACCGCGCCCTCGAGGAGCTGGAGTGGTGCCTCGAGCGGGGCGCCAAGACCGTGCTGGTCCGGCCCGCGCCGGTGCCGGGTTACCGCGGCAGCCGCTCGATGGGCCTGCCCGAGTTCGACCCGTTCTGGGACGCCTGCGTCAAGGCCGGCATCCCGGTCTGCATGCACGCCTCCGACAGCGGCTACGCGCAGTACCTCAACGACTGGGAACCCGCCGACGAGTTCCTGCCGTTCAAGCCGACCTCGTTCCGCATGGTGGCCATGGGCAAGCGCCCGATCGAGGACACCATGGCCGCGCTGGTCTGCCACGGCGCGCTGACCCGCAATCCGGACCTACGCATCCTGTCGGTGGAGAACGGCGCCTCCTGGGTGCCCTACCTCTTCTACCAGTTCAAGGACGTCTATTCGAAGATGCCGCAAGAGTTCCCGGAGGATCCGATCGAGGCCTTCAAGCGGTGCGTGTACGTCGCCCCGTTCTGGGAGGACAACTTCAAGCAGATGGCCGACCTGTGCGGCATCGACCGGGTCATCTTCGGTTCGGACTGGCCGCACCCGGAGGGCCTGTCCGATCCGATCAACCTGGTCGACGACCTGGAGCGCCACGGCCTCGACGAGGAGGGCATCCGAAAGGTCATGGGCGGCAACCTGGTCGACCTGTTCAAGGTCGAGAACAAGAAGGTGCACAACCCCGACGTGCCGGCCCTCGTCATCGCATGACCGACCTCGCCGCCAACCCGGAACAGCTACTGTTCGCGTCCACCACGCGGGCCTTCCTGGACAAGGAAGCGTCGCTGGCCCACGTGCGCGGGCTGCATGACGCCGGAACCTCGTTCGAGTCCGCGTGGTGGCAGCGCGCCGCCGAATTGGGGTGGGCCAGCCTGCTGGTCCCCGAAGAACTCGGCGGCGGAAGCGTTTCCGGCGACGGGGTCGCCGACCTTGCCCTGGTGGCCGAGCAGATCGGAACTTCGGTGGCCCCTGGACCGCTGCATCCGGTGAGCACCGTGCTCGCCGCGCTGACCGAGGCCCCCGAGGGCCACGAGGACACCATCGAGGCGCTGGTCTCCGGTGAACTGGTGGCGTCCTGGGCGGTCTACGAGCCGCGGCGGCCGCTGAGCCTGCGGGACGACGCCGAGATCACCACCACCGCAACGCCGACCGACGCCGGCTTCCGCATCGACGGCGTCAAGGACCGGGTCGAGGCGGGCGCCGAGGCCGGTGCGCTGCTGGTGCTGGCCCGCTGCGACGGCGCGCTGCGCCAGTTCGTGGTGCCGACCGACGCGGCCGGGGTCACCGTCACCGCCCAGGAGTCGGTCGATCTGGTCAAGCGTTACGCCCGAGTCGAATTCGACGGCGTGACCGTGGACGCGTCGGCCGCGGTGGGCGACGCCGCGCAGACACCGGCGATCCTGGAGCGGCAACGTCAGATCGCGCTGGTCCTGCAGTGCGCCGAGATCGTCGGGATCCTCGACGCGGTGCTGACCATGACCAATCAGTGGCTGACCGACCGGCACAGCTTCGGCCGGCCGCTGGCCTCCTATCAGGCCCTCAAGCACCGCGCCGCGGACATGAAGATGTGGTTCGAGGCCGCGCGCGGCACCACCGCGGGTGCGGTCGCCGCGGTGTCCGCCCGGGCCGCCGACGCGCCGCTGCTGGTCAGCGTCGCGAAAGCCTATGTGGCCGAACGCGCCCCGGTGATGTTGCAGGACTGCGTGCAGTTGCACGGTGGCATCGGCGTGACGTGGGAACACGATCTGCACCTGTACCTGCGCCGGGTGTCGCTGTACCGGGCCATGTTCGGCTCCCCGGAAGACCATCACCGCGCCGTGTACGCCCTGAGTAGGAAGTCGGATACGTCCTCATGACCGAGACGGTGACAGCGCCCGAGACCACCGAGTCGGTGGCGGAGTTCGCCGCCCGCGCCCGTGCGTGGCTGGCCGAGAACATGCCGCGGATCGATCCGGACAATCCGCCGTTCTCCGTACGCGCCGACCAGCAGTCCTGGGACCGTGCCAAGGAACTTCAGCAGCGGTTGTACGCCGGCGGTTTCGCGGGCATCTGCTTCCCCCGCGAGTACGGCGGCCTCGGCCTGGATTTCGCCTACCAGAAGGCGTTCAACGACGAGTGCCGCTGCTACGAGATGCCGTTGATCCTCAACACGCCGTCGTTCACCATCTGCGCCGCGACCATCCTCGACGTCGGCAGCGAGCAGCAGAAGCGGGACCGCATCTCGGCGGCCATCCGGGGCGACGAGATCCTGGTGCAGCTGCTGTCCGAGCCCAGCGGCGGCTCCGATCTGGCCGGGGTGATCACCCGGGCGGACCGCAAGGACGACAAGTGGATCATCAACGGCGCCAAGACCTGGAGCACCAGCGCCTTCGCCGGTGACTACGGGTTGATGCTGGCCCGCACCGACTGGACCGTGCCCAAGCACCAGGGCCTGACGATGTTCCTGGTGCCGCTGAACGCACCGGGGATCACCATGCGGCGCATCAAGGAGGTCAACGGCAACGAGGAATTCTGCGAGGAGTTCTTCGACGGCCTCGAACTCGGCGACGACGCGGTGGTCGGCGACGTCAACGACGGTTGGACCGTGGCCAGCCGCCAGCTGCACCACGAGCGCCGGGCCGTGGGCGGCGGTTCCGAGTTCGCCAGCGGCACCGGCGCCGAGAACGCCAACGAGATGCCGCCGGATCACGTCCGGTTGGCCGAGCTCACCGGCCAGGGCGACGATGCGCGGGTGCAGGACCTGGCCGGGCGCGCGCTGGTGCGCCGGCTGGTCAAGAAGCAACTGATCGACCACGTGGGTGCGGCGATCGCCAACGGCTCCCTGCCGCCGAACGCGGGCACGCTGATCCGGTTGTTCCACGCCGAGACCACCGAACTCGAGGTCGACACCGCGCTGGCCATCGCCGGCACCGCGGGTGTCGTCGACGAGGGCGGCGAGCTGGCCGGGATGCTCGACATCGGGGTGCGCTACCTGTCGCGGCAGACCGGATCGCTCGGCGGCGGCAGCAGCGAGATGGCGCGCAACGTCATCGGCGAACGCGTGCTGGGGTTCCCCCGCGAATTCGCCGCCGACCGCGGCGTGCCGTTCAACGAGGTCAAACGCGGACGATCCTGACAGCGCCGCGGGTGAGCGAACGTAAAGTATCGGCCATGACCGACACCAGCACCGACATCTCCCCCGCCCTGGCGGCATCCCAGGCGTCCTGGGCTGCGGTCCACGCCAACGACCGGGAGGCGTGGCTGGCGCTGATGGCCGACGACGTCCTCATCGAGGATCCCATCGGCCAGGCGCCCACCAACGCCGACGGCACCGGGGTGCGCGGCAAGGAGAAGGTCTACGAGTTCTACGACAACACCATTGCCAAGGCCGTCGCCCGCCGGATCACCTGCGAGGAGACGTTCCCGTCGAGCTCGCCGCAGGAGATCGCGCACATCCTGAACCTGCACTTCGAGTTCGAGGGCGGCGTCACCAGCGACGTCCGCGGGATCTTCACCTACCGGGTCGACGAGGCCGGTCTGCTGACAAATCTGCGCGGCTACTGGAACATGGACGCCATGAAGTTCGGTCAGGTCGAGCAGCGCTGATCCGCGAGGGCACGCGTCGTGTGTCAGTACTGTGGATGCCGGGACATCCCCCTGCTGCGGGACTACATCGCCGAGCACGAGCGCGTCATCAACCACGGCGGCGCGGCCATCAGCGCCTTCGATGCCGGTGACTATCCGCGGGCGCGCACCGAACTGGCCGCGATGGCCGCGGAACTGCGTTCGCACTGGCTCGGCGAGGAGACCGGCCTGTTCGCGGTGATGGGCCGCGACGAGATGTTCCGTGAGCACATCACGCCGCTGATCGCCGAGCATCGCGAACTCGGCGCGCTGCTCGACACCGTCGATGTCACCCGCGCCGAAGACCGCGACCGGGTCCGGGTGGCCTTCGACGAACTGTACGAACACATCGCCAAGGAGGAGGACGGGCTGTTCCCGGCGGCCCTGACCAACCTCGACGGCGACGAATGGGACACCGCGATCGCTGCCTGGCATCGAGCGCACCCCGGCCGGTCGATGATCGCCGAGGGACAATAGGACGAGCAGGCGCTCCGGCAGCGCAGCACTCGCGCACGAAGGAGCACAGGACAATTCAGGGATACGACGCCGAACTGCGCCGCGAGCGCGGTTATGTGGCCGACCTCTACGCCCGCCTCGACGAGGAGCGGGCCCGCGCCAAACAGCGACACCGCGAGGCGCTGCGCGCCCCGATCGACGCCCAGGACGGCGGCACGCTGGTACACCGCGACGCCGAGGTGCGCGCGATGACCCAACGCATCCAGCGCCTCGACGTGGCCGACGACGGACTCTGCTTCGGCCGGCTGGACACCGAGACCGGGGAACGCCGCTACATCGGCCGCCTCGGTCTGTTCGACGACGAGGATTCCTACGAGCCGCTGCTGCTGGACTGGCGTGCCGCGGCGGCGCGCGCGTTCTACGTCGCGACCGCCGCCAGCCCGGAGGGCATGCGGCGTCGCCGCCAGTTCCACACCCGCGGACGGCAGATCGTCGACTTCACCGACGAGTTGCTCGGCCGGCCCGACGCCGAGGAGGCCACCGGCGATGCCGCGCTGCTGGCCGCCGTCAACGCCCCGCGCGGCGAGGGCATGCGCGACATCGTCGCGACCATCCAGGCCGAGCAGGACGAGATCATCCGCCTCGACCATCCCGGGGTGCTGGTCATCGAGGGCGGTCCGGGCACCGGCAAGACCGTCGTCGCGCTGCATCGCGTCGCCTACCTGCTCTACACCCAGCGGGAGCGGATGGAACGCCACGGCGTCCTGGTCGTCGGCCCCAACCCCGCCTTCCTCGATCACGTCAGCCGGGTGCTGCCGTCGCTGGGCGAATCGAACGTGGTGTTCATGACGCCCGGCGATCTGGTCCCCGGGCTGCGGGTGAGCGCCGAGGACGGGCCCGAGGCCGCCCGGCACAAGGGTTCGCGCAAGATCCTGGACGTGCTGGCCGCGGCCATCGCCGATCATCAGCGCGTCCCGGTCGAACCGCTGCCGATCGAACTGGCCGACGCCGACGTGCGCATCGACGCCGAGACCGCGCAGTGGGCCATCGAGGAGGCCCGCGCCAGCGAACTGCCGCACAACGAGGCCCGCGCGGTGTTCATCGACGTCGTCACCTGGGTGCTCACCGAGCGGGCGATCGCCAGGATCGGGCGCGGCTGGTTGACCCGCGACGACAAGGCCGCCTGGGAACATCTGCGCGCCGAGTTGCTCGACGAGCTCGACGAACACGCCGGGTTCGCGGCCGCGCTGGACCAGCTGTGGCCGACCCTGACCCCGCAATCCCTGCTGGCGCAGCTCTACACCAGCCAGGAGAGGTTGCGCGCCGCCGGCGCGGACCCGTCGCTGTTCCGGGCCGACGGCGAGGCCTGGACAGTCTCGGATGTGCCGCTGCTCGACGAGCTGGTGGATCTGCTGGGCCGCGGAAAGGAGGCCGAGGCTGCCGAGCGGGCCGCCGAGGCCGAACGCCGGGAGGAGGCCGCCTACGCGGCCGGCGTGCTGGACCTGATGATCGACCGCGAGGACCTGATGGACGACGAGGACCACCTCATCGCCCAGGACCTCATCGGCGCCGAGGACCTCGCCGACCGGTTCACCGAACGCGACCACCGCGAACTGGCCGAACGCGCGGCCGCCGACCGGGACTGGACCTACCGGCACGTCGTGGTCGACGAGGCCCAGGAGCTGTCCGAGATGGATTGGCGGGTGCTGATGCGCCGCTGCCCGGGCCGATCCTTCACCGTCGTCGGCGATCTGGCCCAGCGCCGTTCGGCGGCCGGGGCAACGTCGTGGGGCGCGATGCTCGATCCGTACGTGGCCGGCCGCTGGGAGTACCGCCCGCTGTCGGTCAACTACCGCACGCCGGCGGAGATCATGGCGGTCGCCGCGACCGTGCTCGCCGACTTCGCGCCCACGGTCCGGCCCCCGGAATCGGTCCGAGCCACCGGGGTGCCGCCCTGGTCACGACAGGTGCGGGACGACGACGAGATGGTCGCCGCGGTCGAGGCATTCGTCGCCGAAGAAGCCGGGCGCGAGGGCACCAGCGTGGTGATCGGACCGGCCGACGTGCCGGGCGCGGTGGCACCCGCCGACATCAAGGGCCTCGAGTTCGACGCCGTCCTGGTCGTCGAACCCGAGCGCATCCTCGCCGACGGGCCGCGCGGCGCGGCCGAACTCTACGTCGCGCTCACCCGCGCGACGCAGCGCCTCGGCGTCCTGCACCGCGATCCGCTGCCCGAAGCCCTTGCCGGGCTGGTTAGGGGCTAGCCACTCACCACTGCGAGAGCTGGCACCGCACGTTGTAGGGATCGTCATGCTGGGTGACGACCTCGCCGTCGACGGCGATGTCGCAGTGCGCGCCGGGGGCACCCACGGCGCCACGGGTGGTGCTGCTCACCTGCAGGATCGCCCACTGCGGGTCGGCCAGCGTGGTCTCGAAGACCCAGGGCGCGCCGGGAGCCACGCTCACCTTCTCGCGCTTGGCGTAGGTGTACGCGTCGGCGTTGAAGGCCTCCATGCTCGCCGGTTGCGTCGTCAGATAGAAGAGATCGAATTCGTACGGCGCCGCCGAGGTGAGCGTGTACCGCACCTGATGTTCCGCCGGTTCGGCCGCTGACGTGCCATGCGTGAACGCAAACGCGGCAGACGCCGCCATCGCAGCCGCGCCGATTCTACGAGTCGCTTTTCCCATGTTCGTCATATCTTTCGACGCTACCGGATCGTTACACCCGAAATTCGGCGCGCGTCCCGGCGACCTCACAGGACGGTGAACGACGGCCCAAGAAGTCGTTAATGCGTTCGTGACATACAGATATTTCACAGAAACACCGGAGCCATAACGTCCGGTCCGACACCCGCCCGGGGTGCTCGCACCGTCGTCCACGAAAGGCTCTCGATGCCCAGTTCTTCGCGTCCCTGTCTGAGAAAGCCGGCGGTCGCCGCGGGCGCCCTGCTCTGCGCCACCGCGCTGACGCTGGCCGGTTGCGGCAGCAAGGCCACCGACACCGTTGCCACCGAGGGCGGCCCCTCCTGCGTGGACACCGACGGCCCCACCATCAAGGTGGGGTCGCTGAACTCGCTGTCGGGCACCATGGCCATCTCCGAGGTGACGGTGCGCGACGCCATCGCGCTGGCCGTCGAGCAGATCAACGCCGACGGCGGCGTGCTGGGCAAGCAGATCGAGGTCGTCGGCGAGGACGGCGCCTCGGAGCCCACCGTGTTCGCCGAGAAGGCCGAGAAGCTCATCAAGGACGACTGCGTGGCGGCGGTCTTCGGCGGCTGGACCTCGTCGAGCCGCAAGGCCATGCTGCCGGTCTTCGAGGGCAACGACGCGCTGCTGTACTACCCGGTGCAATACGAGGGCCTGGAGTCCAGCGACAACATCTTCTACACCGGGGCGACCACCAATCAACAGATCGTGCCGGCGCTCGATTACCTGAAGGAAAAGGGAGTCACGTCGCTGTACCTGGTGGGCAGCGACTACGTGTTCCCGCAGACCGCCAACCGCATCATCCGGGCCTACGCCGAAGCCAACGACCTCGAGATCAAGGGCGAGGACTACACCCCGCTGGGCTCCACCGACTTCTCCACCATCGTCAACAAGGTGCGCGCCTCCGAGGCCGGCGCGGTGTTCAACACGCTCAACGGCGACTCGAACGTGGCGTTCTTCAAGGAGTACACCAACGCCGGGCTGAATCCGCAGACCATGCCGGTGATCTCGGTGTCGATCGCCGAGGAGGAGGTCAAGGGCATCGGGGCCCAGAATATCGACGGGCAGCTGACCGCGTGGAACTACTACCAGAGCATCGACACCCCGGAGAACCAGGCGTTCGTCGCAGCCTTCCAGGACAAGTACGGCGCCGACCGGGTCACCTCCGATCCGATGGAGGCCGCCTACGTCTCGGTGCACCTGTGGAAGAACACCGTGGAGAAGGCGAACTCGTTCGGCGTCAAGGATATTCAGGACAACGCCGACGGCGTGAGCTTCACCGGCCCGGAGGGGCTGGTCACCATCGACGGCGACAATCACCACATCACCAAGACCGCACGCATCGGCGAGATCCGGCCCGACGGGCTGATCTACACCACCTGGGAGTCGCAGGGTCCGATCGAGCCGGACCCCTACCTGGAGTCCTATCCGTGGGCCAGCGGCCTCTCCGGCTGAGCGCCTAGATGGATGTCCTGATCGGGCAGCTGGCAACGGGATTGAGCCTGGGCTCGATCCTGTTGCTGGCCGCCCTGGGGTTGGCGCTGACGTTCGGGCAGATGGGCGTCATCAACATGGCGCACGGCGAGTTCATCATGGCCGGCTGCTACACCGCCTACGTCATGCAGCAGATCGTTTCCAATGCCGGTGCTTCCCTGTTGATCTCGCTGGTAGTGGGGTTCGTGGTGGGCGGTCTGCTCGGGGTGCTGCTGGAGACCACGCTGATCCAGCGGATGTATCACCGGCCGCTGGACACGCTGCTGGTGACGTTCGGTGTCGGACTGGTGCTGCAGCAGGTGGCCCGCGACCTGTTCGGCGCCCCGGCGGTCAACGTCATCGCCCCGACGTGGCTGTCCGGCGGTGTCGAGATCTTCGGCACGGTGGTGCCCAAGACCCGGCTGTTCATCCTGGTGCTGGCCATCGCGTGCGTCACGGCGCTGGCCGCGCTGCTCAAGGCCAGCCCGATGGGGCGGCGGATCCGCGCCGTCGTGCAGAACCGGGATCTGGCGGAGACCAGCGGCATCTCGTCGCGCCGCACCGACGTCACCACCTTCTTCATCGGCTCGGGTCTGGCCGGGGTGGCCGGGGTGGCGCTGACGCTGATCGGGTCGACGAGCCCGACGATCGGCCAGAGCTATCTGATCGACGCGTTCCTGGTGGTCGTGGTCGGCGGCCTCGGCCAGATCAAGGGCACCGTGATCGCCGCGTTCGCGCTCGGCTTCCTGAACTCGTTCATCGAGTACAGCACCACCGCGTCGCTGGCCAAAGTGATTGTTTTCGTGCTCATCGTGGTGTTCCTGCAGGCCCGACCGCAGGGACTGTTCACGGTCCGGACAAGGAGCCTCGTATGAGAAATCTGTTGGGACGCTGGCAGACCTGGGCCGGCTTCGGGGCGGCCGCGGTGCTGCTGTTCGGTCTGGCGCCGGTGGTGCTGTCCGAGTTCCGGCTCGGCATGTTCGCCAAGTTCCTGTGCTTTGCCATCGTGGCCGTCGGCATCGGGCTGGCCTGGGGCCGCGGCGGCATGCTGGTGCTCGGCCAGGGCGTGTTCTTCGGCCTCGGCGGCTACATGATGGCCATGCACCTGAAGATCGCCGATGCGCAGTTGCGCGGCGACGCGGTGCCGGACTTCATGCAGATCGCCGGGATCCGGGTGCTGCCCGGGTATTGGGCGCCGTTCGCCTCCCCGCTGTTCACCCTGTTGGCGATCCTGATCGTGCCCACCGCGATCGCGGCCGCGCTGGGCTTCGGGGTGTTCAAGCGCCGGGTCAAGGGCGCCTACTTCGCGATCCTGTCGCAGGCGCTGGCCGCGGCGCTGGCCATCCTGCTGGTCGGGCAGACCAGCCTCGGTGGGTCCAACGGGCTCAACAGGTTCCAGACGTTCTTCGGGTTCACCCTCAACGATCCCGCCAACCGCCGGATGCTGTACTTCATCGCCGCGGGGGTGCTGTTGGCGGTCCTCGCGATCGCGCGGCAGCTGATGGCCAGCCGCTACGGCGAGTTGCTGGTGGCCGTGCGCGACGGCGAGGAGCGGGTCCGGTTCCTGGGGTACGACCCGGCCAACATCAAGGTCGTGGCCTACAGCGTGGCCGCCTTGTTCGCCGCCATCGCCGGCGCGCTGTTCGCCCCCATCGTCGGGTTCATCGCGCCCTCCCAGATCGGCATCCTGCCCTCGATCGCATTCCTGATCGGCGTCGCCATCGGCGGGCGGACCACGCTGCTGGGCCCGGCGCTGGGCGCCATCGGTATCGCGTGGGCGCAGACGCTGTTCTCCGAACGGTTTCCGTCGGAATGGACCTACGCCCAGGGCCTGCTGTTCATCATCGTCGTCGGCTTCTTCCCCGCCGGGCTGGCCGGGCTGGGGGCGCTGTTCACCCGTCGCCGGCGAGCGCAGCGACCAGCCGCCGCTCCGGATCCGGTACCCGATCCGGAACCGGCGCCCGAGACCGCGGGGGCCCGACTGTGAGCACCGAACTGCGACCGGTGGCCGGCGGCAACGTCGGCATGGGCACCGAATACCTCGAAGTCCGCGGCCTGACAGTAGAGTTCGACGGCTTCAAGGCCGTCGACGGTGTCGACCTGACCCTGTTCCAGGGCGATCTGCGGTTCCTCATCGGCCCCAACGGCGCCGGCAAGACGACCGTGATCGACGCCATCACCGGCCTGGTGCCCGGCACCGGCTCGGTGAGCAAGTCCGGCGTCGAGTTGCTCGGCAAGAAGGTGCACCGCATCGCCCGACTGGGTGTGGGACGGACGTTCCAGACCGCGTCGGTGTTCGAAAAGCTCACCGTGCTGCAGAATCTCGACATCGCCGCCGGCGCGGACCGGTCGTGGCGGACGCTGCTGCGCCGACGCGCCGGGGTGCTCCCGGCCATCGACGAGGCCCTGACCACCATCGGGTTGACCGCGCTGGCCGACCGCCCCGCCGGCGTGTTGGCCCACGGTCAGAAGCAGTGGCTGGAGATCGGCATGCTGCTGGTGCAGAACGCCGACGTGCTGCTGCTCGACGAGCCGGTGGCCGGGATGAGCGCCGAGGAACGTGAGGAGACCGGCAATCTGTTGCGCCGCATCGGCGCCGAACGCACCGTCGTCGTCGTCGAGCACGACATGGACTTCATGCGCGCGTTCGCGACGTCGGTGACGGTGCTGGCCCGCGGGCAGGTCATCGCCGAGGGGACCGTCGCCGAGGTGCAGGCCAACCCGAAGGTCCAGGAGGTCTACCTGGGCACCGCGGCCGCGAGTGGAATCGAGGACACCCCATGACCCTGCAGCTGATCGATGTGCACGCCGGCTACGGCCGCTCGGAGGTGATCCACGGCGTCAGCCTCGAGGTGCCGTCCGACGGCGTGGCCGCGGTGCTGGGCCACAACGGCGCGGGCAAGACCACGCTGCTGCGCGCCGCCGTGGGCCTGCTCAAGTGCGGTGCGGGCACGGTGCTCTTCGACGGCGAGGACATCACCCGGCTGCGCCCCTCGGCGCGGGTGGCGCGCGGGCTGGCCTACGTCCCGCAGGGGCAGCAGTCGTTCGGGCAGTTGACCACCGCCGAGAACCTGCAGGTGGTCGCCGACGGACGCAAGGGCGGCAAGCAGCTGATCGACGCGCAGCTCGACCTGTTCCCCGCGCTGCGCGAGTTGCTGGGCCGGCGCGCGGGGCTGCTGTCGGGCGGCCAGCGCCAACAGCTCGCGATCGCCCGCGCGCTGATCACCCGGCCGCGGACGTTGATCCTCGACGAGCCGACCGAGGGTATCCAGCCGTCGGTGGTCGCCGAGATCGAGCAGGCCATCACCGAGTTGACCCGCGGGGGTGATTTGGGCGTGCTGCTGGTCGAACAGCACATCGGGTTCGCGCTGGAGTCGGCGCAGCGGTACTACGTGCTGGAGGCGGGGCGGGTGACGTCCACCGGTGTCGGCGGCCGCGATTCCGAGGCGGACGTCCGCGCCGCCCTCGCCATTTAGCCCCCTGCGCGAGCGTGCGCGCCCCCGAGCGACACGCCGGGAAATTCTCGTGGTTTGCGCACCCTCGCGCTGGGTCGAGATGGCAGGCTCGCCGCTATGAGCGAAGCCAAGTACGAGATCCTGGCCGACACCGGCGGTCTCGTCGTCACCGATGACGGTCGCCGCGTGGTTGTGATCGACCGGCAGACCGGCCCGGCCAGCATCCTGGCGTTCGTGCTGGGGCTGCTGGGCGTCGTGTTGCTCGGCTTCGGAGTGGCCGCCCTGGTGATCGGCACCGTTTCGACGATCGTTGCGCTCGCGTTCGTCGTGGCCGGGCTGCTCGCCGCCGCGGCGACCGTGTGGCTGGTGCGGCAGGTGCGGACGCGTCGCAGCCAACCGCTGGGCAGCTGCCATCCCGCGGCCGTCCTGGACCGCAAGCTCGGGCTGTTCAGCTCCTCCGGCGGCGCACTGATGCCGCTGGGCGAGGTGCGCTTCGAACGCCGGCTGCAGCTGACGTCGAGCTCGCCCAAGCTGGTCGCGGTCACCCCGAACGGCACGCGAGTGCTCAAGCGCGGCAGCCCCTTCGACGGCGGTGTCGGCGAGGTGCACGACGTGCTCAACGCGGTCGCCCAGGGCCGCTGACGACCGGCGCGAGGGTGCGCAGACCACGAGAAATGGTCGGCGTGTCGCCCGGGGGCGCGCACTCAGTGTCACTGTGGTGATTGCCGCGTTGCGGTGGTTGGGTTCTTCTCACCTGGTGTCTGGCTCAGACGCGCACTGCTGCTCTTCGGGGTTGGCTAGCGAGCATTGTGCCGATATCAGGTGGGAAG
>Ga0265293_10002912_pt1 | contig 32946 bp, 29 predicted proteins | sample Munlanlewell138R_FD_192505 | JGI IMG/M metagenome (GOLD analysis project Ga0265293, IMG submission 192505) | Leachate microbial communities from a municipal landfill in Southern Ontario, Canada - Leachate well 138R | ecosystem: Engineered > Solid waste > Landfill > Unclassified | place: Canada... | reverse complement strand
CACAGGCATCCGGGGGCTAGCAGCGATGGAGTACCGCCGCAGCGACGGTCTCATCCGTCCTCTTCTGGACACGCCGAGAACGCTGATCGAAGCGTTTTGCCGGGAGCGCGAACTCCGCCCGCGCTGGGACTCCACCAACGCGAGCCGCGACTACACCCGCAACCGGCTCCGCCTCGACCTGATCCCCCTGCTCGAAGAACAGTACAATCCGAACATCGCGGAAGGACTCGTGCGCCTGGCGCAGCACGCGCGCGAAGACGAGAGCGCGCTGCAGGATATCGCATCCGGCATCGCCGCAAAAGCTGTCGTATGGCGCATGCAGGACGGCGAGCGCGTCAGCCTCGCGCTGCCCGCCAAAACGCTCCGTCTCGCCGGGCCGGCGGCCGGCAAGCGGGCAATCCGCCTCCTGTTCTCCAGGATCGGGCTCGTGCAGGACATCGCCTCGACCCACCTTTCGGCCCTGTGGTCGGCGCTTGCACACGAGCGGACCGGCACGCTCATCGAGTTTCCGGACGGCTACCGGGCGGAATTTTCGTACGGCGACGTCCTGTTCCATCCGCCGGCCGGCGAGGTCTCTCCCGGCGGACAGACCGGATGGACGCTCCGCCGGGAGAGGATGCCCTCCGGGCAGGCCCCTGATCCGCGATCCCTTCCGCCCCGGCAGGCCTTGTTGGACGCTGCGAAGGTCGAAGCGGCAGGCGGCGAACTCACCGTCCGCACCCGGCGGCCGAAAGACCGGATCCATCCGCTGGGCGGACCCGGGAGCAAAAAGCTTCAGGATCACTTCGTGGACACCAAGGTGCCCCGGGAGGTGCGGGACCGCATCCCGCTTGTGTGCATCGGCGACGAAGTGCTGTGGATCTGCGGCGGAACGGTCAACGAAAACTACAAGGCGGAGCCGGACTCAGCGTGGCTGCTGCTGCTTGAAATTACAGACGAAATATGGTAACATGTCGTGTCCTTGGACTAAGGACGTACCATCAGGTGTGATTATTTGAACCATTAAAAAAATAGAAAGACGGAGGATTCTGCCCATTGAATAGAAAGAGAAGCGGAGCACGGGGTGCCGGAATATATTTCCTGATTTTTGCCGTCGTGCTGGTCATCGCCTGGTTTTATCAGGATGCCGCCATTACATCGCAAAAGACGGTCAACAACATCGAGTTTTCCGAGCTCGTTTCGTATCTGGAAGACGAGCAGGTGCGCACGATTAAAATTACAGAATCAGCCAGGCGCTACGAAGGAGAGCTTCGCAGCGGTTCGCTGTTCATCGCCTATGCGCCGACCGTGTACGATATGGAAACCGTCAGCCGCACGTACATCATCCCGCAGTCGGGGAATGGCCTCACGGTCCAGAGCGTTAAACCCTCGTCGGCCGGCATGTGGCTCAGTTGGCTTCCGACGCTATTGCTCATCGGCGTTATGATCTTCTTCTGGAGCAACGTGATGGGCGCAGGCGGTGCGGGCGGCGGCGGCAATAAGAACGTGATGAACTTCGGCAAGAGCCGCGCGCACATGCACAAAGACGGAGACATGAAAAAGATCACCTTTGCCGATGTCGCCGGTCTGGACGAGGAAAAAGCCGAGCTCGAGGAGATCGTCGATTTCCTCAGAAGTCCTAAAAAATACATCCAGCTTGGAGCCCGTATCCCCAAGGGCGTGCTGCTCGTCGGCCCGCCGGGAACCGGAAAAACATACATCGCAAAAGCGGTCGCTGGCGAAGCCGGCGTGCCGTTCTTTTCCATCAGCGGATCCGACTTTGTCGAGATGTTCGTCGGGGTCGGCGCCTCCCGGGTGCGCGACCTGTTTGCCGACGCTAAAAAGAACTCGCCCTGCATCGTGTTCATCGACGAAATCGACGCCGTCGGCCGGCGCCGCGGTGCCGGCATCGGCGGAGGGAACGACGAGCGGGAGCAGACGCTCAACCAGCTCCTCGTCGAGATGGACGGCTTCGGCGTCAACGAGGGGATCATCATCCTCGCCGCCACGAACCGGCCCGATGTGCTGGATCCCGCACTGCTGCGGCCGGGGCGCTTCGACCGCGAAGTGACCATCGGCATTCCGGACATCAAGGGGCGCGAAGCCATTTTCGGCGTGCATTCGAGAAATAAACCGCTGGATCCGGCGGTCGACATGAAGGTGCTGGCCAGGCGGACACCGGGCTTTACGCCGGCGGACATCGAAAACATGATGAACGAAGCGGCGCTTCTCACGGCCCGGCGCAACGGAAGCCACATCCACATGGACGATCTGGAAGAAGCGATCACGCGCGTCATCGCAGGCCCGAAGAAGAAGAGCCGCGTCATCAGCGACGCAGAAAAAAAGCTGACCGCCTATCACGAAGCCGGTCACGCGATCATCGCACGGGTGCTGCCCAACGCCGATCCGGTCCACCAGGTGACGATCATGCCGCGCGGACGGGCAGGCGGATTTACGATGACGCTTCCTAAAGAAGATAAATACTACATGACCAAGACGGACATGGAGACGCAGATCATGCACCTGCTCGGCGGGCGCGCCGCGGAGAAAATCGTACTCAAAGACGTGAGCACCGGGGCGAGCAACGACCTGGAGCGGGCGACGACGATCGCAAGGAACATGATCACAAAATACGGCATGAGCGAGAAGATCGGTCCGATCAACTACAGCGATGCCGACGAAGTGTTCCTGGGGCGGGATTTTACGTCGCGCAAGAACTTTTCGGAGAGCCTGGCTTCCGAGATCGACAAGGAAATCAAGCTGGTCATGGAGACCGCTTTCGAAAAGACGGAGCAGCTTCTGACGGAACACCTCGACGAGCTGCATCGCGTAGCCGAAGCGCTCCTGGAGCTGGAGACGATCGACGGAACGCAGTTCGAACAGCTGTTTAACGACGAAAAGTCTCTGGAAGAGATCAAAGAAGAGAGTCTGGAACAGGCGAAGGAAAAAGAGGAATTCAATCGCCGCGAGGCGGAGAAGCGGGCCGCGGCCGAAGAGGCCGACCGCAAAAGCGCCGAGGAAGAGCTGCGCCGCCACATGGAAAAAGGCAAGCGCATCGCCGTGCTGGAAAGCGACGGGAGCATGGTGTTTAAGGATCTGTCCGAACACCGGGCCGGGCTGAGCGAGGAAGCGCAGGCAGGCGGCGATTCCCCGAAGCAGGAGAATAAGGACGAGTCATGACGGAGACCTTTTCCAACAGTCTCATCAACAACAGCATTTATCACCTGCTGAACTTCGAGAAGCACAGCAGTTTTCTTGCGGCGCTCCGGGAAGCGGCCATCAACAACAATTTCCAGATCGTGCTGTTTTCCGGCGACTTTAACACGGTGTTCTCCGTGGAGACGCGGCACACGGTCTCCATCGAAGACGTCGTGCGCATGGGCATCGAGCAGGACATCGACAAGCGCTCGAACAACACGAAGCTGGAGCTCAAGGGTCTGTCGACCTACTGGGGTCCGCTCGTCATCGGCGGCGTCAAGTATTACCTGATGCTCGTCGACAACGACATGAACTACACGCAGGATGAAATCGTCAAGCTTGCGGAGATCATAGAGCTTGCCATGGGCATGTGGAACTATACGCCCGAGCGCGACCTTACGGCCGAGTTCATCCGGGCGCTCCGGCGCGGAAACCGCAGCCTTGCGTATGCGCTGATGCAGGAACTGGACCTGACGGGCGACATGTGCAAGGGGATTTTTTACGTTCCGGGCGTTCAGAAGGAAGAGGGCTTTAAGCACCTGGCCTCGTTCGAAAAGGAGTTCGGCATCCGCACGCTCAAGATCACGGAAGGCAGCGAAATTGCCGGGATTCTCCTGGACTCGCCGGACGCGAAGGAATACGGCGAACCGGAGTGGAAGGGACTCGCGCGCCAGATGGCCGAAGCCGGCGCCAGCAAGACGTTCCACGTATCGGGGCTCGAGGGCGTGGAGGGCATGTGCAACGCGTTTCAGATCATCAACGAGACCGAAGCGTTCGTCCAGCTCATCTTTCCGCACAAGCACTCGTTTTCGAAGTACGAACTGGCGCTTGCGAGCAACTGCGTCGACATCTGCATCAAGAGCGGCTCGGTCAAGCGGAATTATCTGGATCTGATCAAACCGTTTAAAAATACGAAAGAACCGAAGATTAAACCACTGATGGACACGCTGGAGACGTTCGTTTTAGATGCGGGCCTCTCCACCGCCAAAACGGCCAGGCTCATGGACATCCACGCGAACACCGTCCAGTACCGGCTCAAGCGGATCCGGGATATTCTCGGCGTGGACATCACGGGGAACACGATCGTTCCGGGTCTGATGATGGCGCTGGCCGTCGGCCGGATCGAAAAGGAAGTCCGTTCATTTTAAGCGCGGGGGAGGCTGCGATGTTACTGGCATTCGACGTAGGCAACACGAATATCGTGCTCGGTGTGTATCGGGAAAGGGAGCTTTTGCAGAGCTGGCGCATGGAGACCAACAAGAGCAAGAGCGCCGACGAGTACGGCATGATCATCAATCAGCTCTTCGAGTACGAAGGGCTGTCGACGCACGACGTCGAAGAAGTGATCATCTCCACGGTCGTTCCGCCCATCACTTACACGCTGCAGCACCTGGCGCAGAAGTACTTCCGGACGAGGGCGATCGTCGTAGGCCCCGGCATTAAAACCGGCCTCATCGTCAAGTACGACAACCCGAAGCTGCTCGGTGCCGACCGGATCGTCAACGCCGTGGCGGCGCTGCACAAATATCCCGCTCCGCTCATCATCGTGGACTTCGGGACGGCGACGACGTTTTGCGCCGTGTCGGAAAAGTCCGAATATTTAGGCGGACTCATCGCGCCCGGCATCAAGATTTCGGCCGACGCGCTGTTCGAAAAGACGGCGAAGCTTCCCCGGGTCGACCTCGAAGCGCCCGGCCACGTGCTGTGTCGCAACACGAGCGAAGGCATTCAGGCCGGCGTCGTGTACGGCAACATGGGGCTGGTGGAGTACATCATCCGGAAGATGAAGCAGGAAGTCGTCGAATATACGAATACCGAACGGCCGATTACGGTCGTGGCCACCGGCGGACTGGCTACGCTGATCGATTCGGGCGTCGACTGCATCGATCACGTCGACAAGCTGCTTTCGCTGACGGGTCTCGAGCTGATTTACGAAAAGAACCGCCACCTGAAGGCAGCGAGGAAAGCCGATGACAACCCGTCCGACAGCCTGTAGCATCGACGGGTTCGACTTGGATTTTCCGTTTGTCCTCGCCCCGCTTGCGGGCATCACGGACGGACCGTTCCGCAGGCTGTGCCGCGAACAGGGCGCCGGCCTTTCCTACACGGAGATGGTCAGCGTCAAGGGCATGTACTACGACAACAGGAACACGGAGACGCTGCTCGCGATTGCGCCGGAAGAAGGACCTGTAGGCATCCAGATTTTCGGATCCGAGCCCGAACTCGTGGGGCTGGCGGCGAAGAGACTGCAGGATCGTCCCGCCGTTCTTCTGGACCTCAACATGGGGTGCCCGGTCCCTAAAGTGGTTAAAAACGGCGAAGGGGCGGCGCTGCTCCTGCAGCCTGCGCTGGCGCAGGCCTGCGTCCGGGCCGCTGTGGCGAACACGGACAAACCGGTTACGGTCAAGATGCGGATCGGGTTTTCCGGCGAACCGTTCGATGCGTGTGCGTTTGCACAGGCGATGGAAGACGCCGGATGTCGGGCCCTCGCGGTGCACGGGCGCACGAGGGAGCAGTATTATTCGGGAAAGGCCGACCGGCGCCGGATTGCAGACATAAAAAAAGCGGTGCGCATTCCGGTCATCGGCAACGGGGACGTGTTTACGGCAATGGATGCGATGCAGATGATCGAGGAAACCGGCTGCGATGCCGTGATGATTGCGCGCGGTGCGCTGGGTAATCCCTGGATCTTCCGGGAGATACGCGAACTCCGGGCCGGACGCCCGGTGCCGCCCCGGCCGGAAGTCGACGAAATCCGGCATGCGATCCTGCGGCATCTCGAATGGGCTGTTGCCGCACGCGGCGAGTCGGTTGCGGTCCGCGAAATGCGCAAGCACGTGGGATGGTACGTCAAAGGTCTGCCGAAGGCGGCGCAGGTGCGCCGGGAAGCCAACAGCGCGACGACGACCGAACAGCTGTACGATATTATCAACGGACTGGGCCAGACGGCCGGAAGTCCGGAGTCATAACAGTTATTTCAAAGAGAGGGTAGCACAATGGATAGTGATCAAATTTTATTGACGCAGGAAGGGTACGACAACATCGTCAAAGAGCACGAGCACCTCGTATCCGTCAGAAGAAGAGAAGTCGCGGAGCGCATCAAGGAGGCGATCTCCTACGGCGATATCTCGGAGAATGCGGAGTACGACTCGGCGAAAAACGAGCAGGCGGAGCTCGAAGACCGCATCGTTAAGCTCGAGACCATGATGCGAAAAGGCAAGGTCATCAACGAAGAGGACCTGACCGGCGAGCACGTCAATCTCGGACTGCGTGTGCTGGTCAAAGACCGCAAGACGGCGGACCAGTTCGAATACGTGATTGTCGGCGCAACGGAAGCCGATCCGTTTAACGGAAGGATCTCCAATGCGTCACCCGTCGGCAAAGGACTTCTGGGCAAAGCGGCCGGGGACGTCGTGGACATTCAGACCGAGTTGGGCACGCTTTCGCTCGAAGTGTTGAATATTCGGAAGGCATAGCAGGAGTACCTGAAAGGACGAAGCAATGAATGTGGATAACGATCGCAACGGGCAGGGAGCGCTTCCCGACGAGCAGGAGACGGTGCAGGACCTGAACGAACAGCGCCTGATCCGCCGGGAAAAACTGGCGGCGCTGCAGGCGATGGGCCGCAACCCGTACCTCGTCGAAACCTGGGACGTGGATGCCTGGAGCCGCGACATCAAAGAGAACTTCGAGCACATGGAGGGAAAACAGGTGTCCGTGGCCGGGCGCATCATGGCCAAACGGCAGATGGGCAAGGCCGCGTTTATCGATATCCAGGACCGGCAGGACCGGATTCAGTGCTACGTAAAGCAGGATGCGCTGGGGTCGGACGAATACGACATCTTCCTGACGTACGACCTGGGGGACATCGTGGGCGTCAAGGGAGAAGTGTTCCGCACGCGCCACGGCGAAATTTCCATCCGCGTCGACACGCTGCGTCTGCTCACAAAATCGCTGACGCCGCTGCCGGATAAGTGGAGCGGCCTTAAAGACCAGGAGCAGCGCTACCGTCAGCGCTACGTGGATCTCATCGTCAACCCCGACGTCCGTGATACGTTTCGCAAGCGCACGATGATCATCCGGGAAATCCGGAAAGTTCTCGAGGACGACTACGGCTATCTCGAAGTGGATACGCCGATTCTGACCGTCATCGCAGGCGGCGCGAACGCCCGCCCGTTTTCGACGCACCACCACACGCTCGACCTGGAGATGAAGCTCCGGATTTCGAACGAGCTGTACTTAAAGAGGCTCATCGTCGGCGGACTGGACCGGGTGTACGAGATCGGAAAGATGTTCCGGAACGAAGGCATGGACCGCAATCACAACCCCGAATTTACGAGCATGGAGTGCTACATGGCCTACGCGGACATGGAAGCGGTGATGGATGTAACGGAACAGGTCGTATCCCGCGCAGCGCTGGCCGCGACCGGCAGCACGAAGATCACCTACCAGGGCAAGGAGTTCGATCTGACACCTCCGTGGGCCGTCATCGACATGGGCGAAGCGGTGCGGCAGGTGACGGGCGTGGACTTTGCCGATATCGAAACGGACGAGCAGGCGCGCCAGGCGGCGATCAGAGCCGGCATGGATGCAGACGACGTGGGAGATCTTTCGCGCGGCAAGATCCTGGCGGAGATGTTCGAGATGTTCTGCGAGGACAAGCCGGGCTTTTTAGACGGGCCGATTTTCGTGACGGGTCACCCGACCGAGATATCGCCGCTCTCGAAGCGCGACCCGGAAGACCCCCGGATTACGCGGCGGTTCGAAGCGTACATCAACGGCTGGGAGATCGCCAATGCGTTTTCCGAGCTCAACGACCCCATCGATCAGCTCGAGCGGTTCCGCGAACAGCAGGCGCAGCTGGATGCGGGCGAAGACGATGAAGCGCATCCCATGGACGAGGACTTTGTCTACGCGCTCGAAGTGGGGCTGCCTCCGACAGGCGGACTGGGCATCGGCATCGACCGGGTTATCATGCTCGTCACCGATGCGCCGAGCATCCGGGATGTGATCCTGTTCCCCACGATGAAGCCGCTGTAGCACCCACCCGAAAGGTTAGGATATGAAACACACAGATATTCGATCGCTGTACCGATCCACAGCGCAGTATGCCGACCAGGACGTGACGGTCGCCGGCTGGATCCGGACGAACCGCGGCTCCAACAAGTTCGGCTTTATCGAGCTCAACGACGGGACGTTCTTCAAGTCCGTGCAGATCGTATACGAAGCGGATGTGCTGGAAAACTTCGCAGAAGTATCCCACTATCCCATCGCCACCGCCCTCGTCGTGACCGGCCGGCTCGTCCTGACGCCGGACGCCAGACAGCCGTTTGAGATCAAGGCTGTGTCTGTTTCCATGGAAGCGCCGTCCCATCCGGATTATCCGCTGCAGAAAAAGAGGCACAGCTTGGAGTTCCTGCGGGAGCAGGGTCATCTTAGGCCGCGGACAAACTTGTTCAGCGCTGTGTTCCGCGTGCGGTCTGTCGCTGCGTACGCCGTGCACCGCTTCTTCCAGGAGCGTCACTTCGTGTACGCGCACCCGCCCATCATCACCGGCAGCGACGCCGAAGGGGCGGGCGACATGTTCCAGATTACGACGCTCAATCTGGAAAACGTACCTAAAAAAGAAGACGGCACGGTGGATTTCGACAAGGATTTCTTCGGAAAGCCCGCCAACCTGACCGTGAGCGGTCAGCTGGAAGCCGAAGTGTTTGCGCTCGCCTTTAAAAACACGTATACGTTCGGACCGACATTCCGCGCCGAGAACTCCAACACGGCCCGTCACGCGTCCGAGTTTTGGATGATCGAACCGGAAATCGCGTTTGCAGACCTTTCGGACAACATGCACCTCATCGAGGACATGGTCAAGTACATCATCGCCTACGTGCTCGAGCATGCGCCCGAAGAGATGGCGTTTTTCGACGAGTTCGTGCAGCCGGGCCTGCTGACGCGGCTGAACCACATCGTCGAATCGGACTTTGCGCACATCACCTACACCGAGGCCATCGACCTGCTGCAGAAGTCGGGAAAGGCGTTCGAGTATCCCGTCGATCGCTGGGGCATCGACCTGCAGTCCGAACACGAGCGTTACATTACGGAGGAAGTGTTCCAAAAACCGGTGTTTGTTACGGACTATCCAAGCGAGATCAAAGCGTTTTACATGCGCCTCAACGAGGACGGCAAAACGGTGGCGGCCTGCGACCTGCTCGTGCCCGGCATCGGAGAAATCGTCGGCGGCAGCCAGCGGGAAGAGCGCCACGATGTGCTCCTGGAGAAAATCAAGGCCAACGATCTGGATTTGGACACGTACTGGTGGTATCTTGAGTTGCGAAAATACGGCGGCGTAAAACACTCGGGATTCGGGCTCGGATTTGAGCGCATGCTGATGTACCTGACGGGCGTTTCCAACATCCGGGACGTGATCCCGTTCCCCAGAACGCCGAGATCGGCGGAATTTTAACTTTACCGGGCCAAAGCCCGTGTGATATACTTTATCTGTTGTCAATCAGTACGAACGGTAGGAGGATGCGTATAACATGAAGGGATATACAAGTGAGAACATCAGAAACATCGCGCTTGTAGGACACGGCGGCAGCGGAAAGACCACGTTTCTCGAAGCGGCGCTTTTAGCAAAGGGAGTCATCAGCCGGCTCGGCCGGGTCGAGGACGGCAACACGGTCAGCGACTTCGACAAGATGGAGATCGAAAAGGGATATTCTATCAACGCGTCGATCGTGCCGGTCGAACACAACAAGACAAAACTCAACTTTATCGATACGCCGGGATTTTTCGACTTTGTCGGCGATGTCAATTCGGCTATGAGAGCGGTGGAGTCGGCGGCGATTTTCGTAGACGCGTCTTCCGGCATCCAGGTCGGCACGGAAAAGGCCTGGAATTCCTGCAACCAGTTCGACATGCCGCGGTTCTTTATCATCAACAAGACGGATAAGGAAAACGTGGACGTCGATGCGGTCATCGAGGCGCTCAAAGAAAAATTCGGCCTGTCGGTCATGCTGCTTTCGGACCGCGATGCGCTTTCGGAAGCCGTCGCCGAGACCGACGAAGAGCTGATGGAGAAGTATTTCGACGGACAGGCGTTTACGGACGAAGAGTTCGCAAGAGGCGTTCGGGCCGGTATCCTGTCGCTTTCCATCGCACCCGTCATGGTGTGCAGCTCCTATAAGGGCGAAGGGATCACGGACATCCTCGATGCGCTGATCGCATTCGGACCGAGACCCGAAGATCACCCCCTCTATCCGGCTACGGACGGTAAAGGCGAAGAGATCGAAGTCAAGTTCGGGGACGGTTCCCCGTCCGCTCTCGTGTTTAAGACGATCGCCGATCCGTTCCTCGGAAAGATTTCGCTTGTCAAAGTCATTTCGGGCAAGCTCGTGCACGGCCAGGAAATATACAACGCCAAAGCCGAGAAATCCGAAAAGCTGAGCGCCATGTTCTTCCTGCGCGGTAAAAACCAGGAAGAATGTCCGGAACTCGGATATGGCGACATCGCAGCGATCGCGAAGCTTCAGTTTACGCAGACCGGGGACACGCTGTGCGACAAAGCGAACATCGTAGTTTACCCCAAAATAAAATTCCCCCAACCGACGCACTTCATCGCGGTGGAACCCAAGGCCAAAGGCGACGAAGAGAAGGTCGGAACCGGCTTGAGAAGGCTCATGGAAGAAGATCCATCGTTTGCGCTGGAGCGCAATGCAGAGACGAATCAGCTGCTCCTCGGCGGACAAGGCGACATCCAGATGAACATCATCCTCGGCAAGCTCAAAGAACGCTACGGCGTCGACGTTGTAACGGTGCCCCAGAGAGTTGCGTACCGGGAGACGATCAAGGGAACATCCGATGTCCAGGGCCGCCACAAGAAGCAGTCCGGAGGCGCCGGTCAGTACGGCGACGTGTGGATTCGTTTCAGTCCTTCAGAAGAGGAGTTCGAATTCGGCGAAGACCTGTTCGGCGGTTCCGTACCGAAGAACTACGTCCCGGCCGTCGAAAAAGGACTGCGCGAGAGCCTGGAAAAAGGTCCGCTGGCCGGCTACAAAGTCGTCAACTTTAAAGCGATACTTCACGACGGGTCGTACCACGACGTCGACTCGAACGAAATTTCGTTTAAGATCGCCGCATCGCTCGCCTTCAAAAAGGGCATCGTGGAAGCGAAGCCCTGCCTGCTGGAACCGGTGATGCGCCTGGAGATCCTGGTACCCGACGAGTACACCGGCGATGTGATGGGCGACATGAACAAACGCCGCGGCCGCATCCTGGGCATGGAGCCGCAGCGGGACGGACAGCAGAAGCTGAACGCCGAAGCGCCTCAGGCGGAGCTGTTCGATTACTCCATCGCCTTGCGTTCGATGACGCAGGCTCGTGGAAGCTTTACGATGAACTTCGAACGCTACGAAGAAGTGCCGGGCAACCTGACGGAAAAAATCGTCGCCGCGCACAAGGGCGAAGACGAAGAGTAAAGCGAGAGCTGTGCAGGGGAAAAGCAAAAATACAGAATCGAATGCATAAAACAAAAAGAAGTACAGCGGAGCGTTCCGGGCAAATCGGGCGCTCCGTTTTTATTTCAACAGGAAGGAATTGACAAAATGCGGCTGCCGCCCTGTTCATTTGCAAACGGATGGTCTATAATTAAAAGGAACGCACAACCGGAAAGGACCGAGCATGTACATCGAAACCGGCGCCCCGTTTCAGGGAGAAGCGCTTGCGAAACTGAAGATATTTTTGCAGGAATCCGGCCTGTCGTACGAAGAAGGCATCGAGTTTTCGGCCTGCCTGTACGACGGAACGGAGCTTGTCGCCACCGGATCCCTCGAGGGAAACGTGTTCAAGTGCATCGCCGTCCGAACCGACCGTCAGGGAGAGGACCTTACGGCCAAGGTGCTGACGGAATTGCGGAAGGAAGCCGTGCGGCGCGGCCACAAGCACTTATTCCTGTTTACGAAACCGGGAAACATCCGCATGTTCGCAGACTTCGGGTTCTACGAGGTCGCTTCCACGCCCGAAGCGCTTCTGATGGAAAACCGGAGAAACGGTGCCCGCGACTACGCGCGCACCCTGGCCGAAGCGTGCGACGGCACGGTTGCTGCCGCCGTCGTCAACTGCAATCCGTTTACGCTGGGGCATTGCTATCTCATCGAGACGGCCGCCTCCCGTTGCGACCTGCTTCACGTGTTCGTGCTGACGGAAGACCGCAGCTACTTTCCCGCCGCAGACCGGATCCGGCTCGTGAGGGAGGGGACGGAGGATCTTCCCAACGTGCGCGTGCACGGGACGGGGCCCTACATGATCTCCGCCGTCACGTTTCCTACGTACTTCCTCAAGGAGCAGGCTCAGGCCGGCGACATCGCCTGCCGGCTGGATCTGGAGATCTTTGCAAAAGTCTTTGCAAAGGAGATGGGCATTTCGGTGCGCTTCGCCGGCACGGAACCGAACTGTCTCGTAACGGCGGCCTACAATCGATGCATGCACGAGCTGCTCCCGCCGCTCGGCGTGCAAGTTTGCGAGATCCCGAGGAAAGAGATCGACGGGATACCTGTAAGCGCCAGCCTCGTGCGCACACTCATCGAAGCCGGCCGGGTGGAAGAGACGGAAGGCCTCGTGCCGCCCTCCACATACCAATATCTCGTTGAACGCTTTGCGTCCGGGAACGGGCACGGTCAATAGGAACCTGGAGAAGAGAGGAACATCATGGAACAAATGACGTCGCAAGAGATCAAAGAGCTCGCTTATGGAATGGGTGCCGACCTGTGCGGCATCGCAAGCATCGACCGCTTCAAAGGTGCACCGGAAGGGTATGCGCCGACGGATTTAATGCCCAGTTGCAAGTCGGTCATCGTGCTGGGGCGCAGCTTCCCGGCCGGCTATCTGCAGTGCACGGACCCGGCGGTCCCCTACACGGTCATCCGCAACGTGCTGTCGAATATGCTGGACGCCCTGTCGATCGACTACATCGCAGCGCTGGAGAAAAAGGGCATCGTGGCGATTACGACAGGCGCCATCGACCCGACGAACTTCGATGTCGCTACCGGGCGCATGCGGCAGGTCGTGTCGGCTAAGCACAGCGCGCATGCGGCGGGTCTGGGTGTCATCGGAAAAAATACGCTGCTCATCAACGAGGAATACGGCAACATGCTGTGGCTCGTCGTCGTGCTGACCGAGATCGAACTGGAGCCGGATCCCGTCGTCGAGAAGGATTACTGCGGCGACTGTACGCTGTGCATCGACGTGTGCCCGGCGAACGCCACAGGCAAGCTCGGGCCGGACGGCAAGCCGACGATGGATCAGTTTGCGTGCAAGGATTACGCGTTCGGCGAGCCGAACGGCGGGGACTGGCGGGTGACGTGCGTCCGCTGCCGTTCAATCTGCCCTCACGCACTGGGCACGAAAAACAGTCAGATTAAGCGGAAGCCTATGGGCCTCATCGACGGCGGCTACATGTTCAACGCTCCGGCGCCGGGGTCGGAGTCCTGATTAGCAAGCGATGTGCGGCGCCGACCGGCCCCGCGCGGTACGCGTGGGGAATCGCCGGCGCAATCTGCGTCGCCTACGGACTCGGCGTCCTCGGCATCATCGGCTTTTCGCACTGGTTTGACGGCATCTGGCTGATGGCCGGCGCCGGCTGTCTGTCGATTGCGGGGCCCGCATGGCCGCTTCTTTGCCGTCACCTGCGCACCGCACGGATCGGCCGGATCGCGCTGGCACTGGCGCTGACTGCCTTTCTGCTGCTCGAGGCCCTGATCGTGTCGGCAGCGCTTGCCGGGCCTGAGCCGGACGCTTCCTACGCGGTTGTCTTAGGCGCCGGCGTGGACGGTACGACGCCCTCGCTGACGCTTTCACGCCGCATCCGCAGCGCGGCCGGCTACCTGCAGCGCTATCCGGACACGATCGCCGTGGCCACCGGCGGGCAGGGCCCGGGCGAGGACATATCCGAAGCCGAAGCCATCGCTGTCGAACTGGTGCGGTTGGGGATCGATCCTGCGCGCATCCTGTTAGAGGCGGCGAGCACGACGACGAAGGAGAACGTGTTGTTTGCCCGACAGGTCATCGAGGCGGCGGGCGGTTCGGCCGAAGAATCCGTCGTCATCATTTCGTCGTCGTTTCATCTGTATCGGGCGGTGAAGCTGGCCGGATCCGTCGGCTTTCGCGACGTGAGCGGGCAGGGAAGTCCGTCCATGCGCTACCTGGAGCCGCACTACTTCGCCCGCGAGGCTGCGGCCCTGATCAAAGAAAAGCTGGACGGAAACCTATAGGCCGGACGGAGAGCCGGCGGATGCGAAGAAAGGATACCCATGGCAAAAAAGGGGCGGACCGTGTTCGTGTGTCAGGAATGCGGGTACGAAAGTGCGAAGTGGCTGGGCCAGTGCGTGTGCGGCGCGTGGAATACGTTTGTCGAGGAACGGGTGCAAAGCGCCGACGACGATGTGAGGCGGCGCGGCAGCGTTGCGATTGCTTCGAACGGAGAGAAAAAGCGCAACCCGCCGGTCCGGCTCTCGGAGGTCCAAAGAGAGACGAACGACCGGTTCGACACCGGAATCGGCGAGCTGAACCGGGTGCTCGGCGGCGGCCTGGTCAAAGGATCGCTGGCCCTGATTTCCGGTGAACCGGGAATCGGGAAGTCGACGGTCATTCTGCAGGCGGCCGCCCACATCGCCGCGCGCTACGGCAACGTGCTGTACATCTCGGGCGAAGAATCGGCTGAACAGATTCGCATGCGGGCCGACCGGGTCTGTCCGGATGCGCCGGACAGCCTGTATCTGCTGGCCGAAACGCACATGGAGAGCATCCTTCCGGTAATCCGCGACATCGATCCGGTGTTTTTGATCATCGACTCCATACAGACGCTGTACTCCGAAGAGCTGGACTCGGCGCCGGGCAGCGTGTCGCAGGTCCGGCTGTGCGGGAGCATGCTGATGAACGTGGGTAAGACCGGCAATCTCCCGGTGTTCATCGTGGCGCACGTTACGAAGAGCGGCGAGCTGGCCGGTCCGAAGATCGTGGAGCACCTGGTGGATACCGTGCTGCACTTCAGCGGAGAGCGGCACCAGGACCTGCGGATCTTGCGGGCATTGAAGAACCGGTTCGGAACGACGCAGGAAATCGGGGCGTTTCAGATGAGAGAAGAGGGACTCGTCGAAATTGAAAACCTCTCCGGCATGTTCCTCGAAGGCCTCGCCGACAGCGGCGACGGCGCGGTGGCGACCGCCGTGTACGAAGGCACCCGTCCGCTCCTGCTCGAGATCCAGGCGCTCACGGCACCGACGAACATCGGGTTTGCGAGGCGAAGCGCCATCGGCATCGACAACGCGAGGCTCAACATGATCATCGCCGTGCTGGAGCGAAAAGCGGGGCTTGCGCTCATCAACCGGGACGTCTACGTCAACGTGACGGGCGGCCTCAAGCCGGAAGGGACATCGGCGGACCTCGCCTGCGCGCTTGCGATCTGGTCGAACGAAACCGGCACGCCTGTACCATCGAGCCTGCTTGCACTGGGCGAGATCGGGCTCACGGGCGAACTGCGTCCCGTGCAGCACGCCGACAAGCTGGTTCTCGAGGCGCAGCGGATGGGGTTCGACACGGTGCTGCTGCCCAGGCGCAACGCCGACAAGCTGAAGCGCACTAACGACAGCCCGAAGCTGGTGGGCGTAACGACCGTATCCGACGCCATATCGTCGCTCGGCGCCCGGCGCGGATAGTGTCAGGAATCGAAGAAGCCGAAGAGGCGCAGGCCGGGAAGGAGAGCCGACCGTGACCGCTTTGCTGGAAGCGAGAAATTTAAAAAAGAGCTACTGGAGGGGCGAAGTGGAGGTGCGCGCGCTCGTGCATGCGGATTTCTCGCTGGAGCAGGGCGACTTCGTCGTCATCCTCGGCCCTTCAGGTTCCGGCAAGAGCACGCTTTTAAACATACTGGGCGGCATGGACACGCCGGATTCCGGAGAGGTGATCATGGCGGGTCAGATGGTCACCGGTATGAACGAACGCGAGCTGACGGAGTACCGGCGCACGAGCATCGGGTTCGTGTTCCAGTACTACAACATCATGCCCAGCCTCACGGCGAAGGAAAACGTGGAGCTCGCGCGAGAGATCGCCGACGACCCGCTGGATGTCGACGAAGTGCTGGCCGCAGTCGGCCTGACGGACCGGGCAGATCACTTTCCATCGCAGATGAGCGGAGGCGAGCAGCAGCGCGTTGCGATCGCGCGGGCGGTCGCAAAGAATCCGGACATCCTGATGTGCGACGAGCCGACCGGGGCGCTCGATTACGAGACGGGCGTATCCATCCTCGCCCTGCTCTGCGATATCAACAAGCGACTGGATAAGACGGTCATCGTCATCACCCACAACGTCGCAATCGCGGATATCGGCGACCGCGTGCTGCGCATGCGCAGCGGCGAAATCGTAGAAGACCGGATTAACCCGGACCCGCTTTCCCCTGTGGATATCACGTGGTGAGGACGATGAACAAGCTGGATGTGATGCTGTGGCGCATGGTCACCCGTTCGAAAGGGCAGGCGGCAGCTGTGCTCGTCGTCATTGCGCTCGGGGTGTCCCTGTTTACGGCGCTCGCTCCGGTCGGGCAGCACCTCGAGGATTCCACGCTGGAGTATTACCTCGAGCAGTCGTTCGCCGACGCGGGTTTCTACGTGGAGCACCTGCCTGCATCGGTCATTGACGATGTACGATCCATCGAGGGAGTCCGGCAGGTCGAGGGACGGATCAGCGTCGAGCTGTCGCTCGTCACGGAGCCGGGTGACCGCGCCAACGTCAGGCTGCTCTCCGTGCCCGGGGGTGGTCCTTCGATCAACCGGCTGCTGCTGCGCGAAGGGCGTCTGATCCGCGACCCGGACAAGGACGTTCTGGTCATCGCCCAGTTTGCCGATGCGAGGGGCATCCGGCCGGGCGACGAGATCGCCGTCCGCGCCGGAGGGCACCGCATCGACCTCGTCGTCGCAGGCATCGTTCGAAGCCCGGAGTTCATCTATCTGATCGAAGACATCCGCTCGATGATGCCGGCCGGCGAACGCTACGGCATCCTGTACGCGGACGAGCGGCTCGCGGCGCTGCTGCCGGGTACGGAGGGCGCGTACAACGAGGCGCTGGTTCTGTACGAAAATGGGATCGCGACGGGAGCCGGTTCGGAAAAGAGCGAGGAAGCGGTCATCGAGGAGATCGAGAACATCCTCAGGCCGTACGGTCTGAGAGCGACGGTTCCAAGAGCAGATCAAATCTCGCATGCGCTTGTAAACGAAGAAGTCGAAGGTGTCAAGAGCATGGGCGGGAGCGTGTCGGTGCTGTTCCTGTTCGTGGCGGCTGCGATGATCGCCATGATGGTCTCCCGCATGGTCAAAAAGGACCGGGTGTCGATCGGCGTGCTCAAGGCGCTCGGGTATTCAGACCGCGCCATCCTCGTGCACTACATCAAGTATGCCGCCGCCTCCGGCCTGATCGGCGGGCTGGCGGGCATCGCGTTCGGATACGGCCTTGCGCTGGCGCTGAACGACGTGCTGATGGAGTTTTTCGAGATACCGGGCAGCGGATTGAACATCGACCTGTCCTACATCGCAGGCGGCCTGTTGCTCTCGTGCGCGTTGTGCACGGCCGCAGGTCTGTACGGTGCACGCGGCATCCAGCGGATCGCACCGGCGGTGTCCATGCAGCCCGAAGCGCCGCGGGAAGGGCGGCACATCCTGGCCGAACACCTGCCGGTCGTCTGGAAGCGGCTGCGGTTCAGCCAGAAGCTCGTCGTCAAAAACGTGTTCCGCAACAAGAAGCGCTCCGCGTTTGTGATGGCCGGCGTGGCGCTCACATTCGCCCTGCTGCTGTTTACAACGACGCTGCCGGGCGTCGTCGACGAGATGCTCATCAAGCAGTACGAAGAACATCGGACGATGGACTACGAAGTCCGGTTCTCCGCACCCGTCGCCTCGTACGCCGTCGCGGATCTGACCGGAGAGCTCGCCGGACGCAGCCGCGCGGAAGGGCGCATCGAGGATGTGTTCGAGCTGTCGGCCGGCCATCGCCGCAAAACCGCGACGGTCACAGGTCTCGCCAGTCCGAGCGCCATGGTGCATCTGCAGGATCTCGACCAGCGTCCCGTCGCGGCGAAACCCGGTCAGGTGCTCCTGTCGCAGAATCTGGCCGACGCCCTTCGCGTCGTACCGGGCGACCGCCTGTCCGTGCGGTCGCTTGCCAGCGACGAGCGGGAGACGACGCTCGTCGTGGGCGGCATCGTCCGGCAGATGCTGGGCATCAACGCCTACATGGATCTCGAGGATATGGGCGAGCGACTGTTGGAACGCGGCGCGGTCAACGGAGCCTACATCGGGACCGGCGACCCGGATGCGGTGCAGGCCCTGCAGGAGATCGAACGCGTGTCGTCGGTCTCGTCGTCGGGGGATATGGGTGCGATGTTCGGAGAGTACATGCGGCTGACGCGCGTGATGATCACGGCGATGGTGATTTTGTCGGGTATTCTGGGCTTCGCCATCGTGTACAGCGCGACGGTCATATCGATCGGTGAACGGAAGACGGAACTGTCGTCGCTGCGGGTGATGGGCTTCTATAAAGACGAAATCTTCGGAATGATTCTTGCCGAGACCGTACTGATCTCGGCCGCGGGCTTTGCGGCTGGCGTGCCGCTCGGCCGGATGATGACTGCGTACAGCGAAAAGGCCTTCAGCACGGACATGTACACGCTGTACATGGCGCCGACGCCTTCCGCTGTTTTCTACTCCGCCGTGCTCACGCTGCTGTTTCTGGCGGCAGCGGGTATCGCGACGTACGGCAGAATCCGACGGCTGGATTTTCTGCAGGCGCTCAAGGACCGCATTTCCTGACGGGCGGTGCCCGGGAATGAATACAGAGAGGGCCGGCGCATGGCGGCTCAGTTCGAAAGGATGGACCGATGAACACGATCAGGGAACGTATGATGAAAAAGCGCGTCCTTCTTCCGGCCGCGCTGCTGCTCGCTGCACTCGTCTGGGCGGTGGCGTTCCGCGCATCGGGGATCGAAGTCGTACCGGTTGCGGCAACCGCGCGGGATGTGCAGGCCACCGTAAAGGAGCAGGGTGTGGTGGAGTCGGCAAGCGCCGTCTCGCTGTTGGCGCGCGGTACCGGAACCGTCGGACAGATTTCGGTGCAGGAAGGAGATCCCGTCCGGGCGGGCGATGTTCTGATGACGTTCCGGGATTTTGCCCAGGGGGCGGAAGCGGACGGCCTCCGCGCGCAGGCGCAGGGCGTGTACGCGCAGTACGAAGCGGCTCGCCGGACGTCGGATGCCAACCGTATCCTGCACGAAGAAGGGGCGATCAGCTACAGCCAGTACGCCGACTCGCTGGCGCAGACGAGGCAGCTCGCCGCTCAGCTGGCATCGCTTGGGTACGCGGCCGACGGCGCGCAGAGCGCGACGCAGGCAGACGGCCTCATCTCGCCGATCGACGGCACGCTCACCGTGCTGTTCGTGCGGGCGGGCGAATCGGTTGCACCGGGCAGCGTGCTGGCCGAAGTCGGCCGGCTCGACGATCGCATCGTCCTGCTCAACGTCATGGCACCCGATGCCGACCGCCTGCAGGAAGGCATGGCCGCATCGGTGTACCGGAGCGGAGACGCGGTCACCGATGCCGCGCAGGTCGGAAAAATCGGACTGAAGGCGGTCGACTATATATCGCCGCTGGGCATCGCGCAAAAGCGCGTGCGGGTCGAGGTACTGCTCCCCGAAGAGGTCGACATCCGCCTGGGTAGCGCTGTCGAGGTGCGCATTGTCGCTGCGGAAGCGTTGCAGGTGCTGTCCGTGCCGCTTTCCGCGGTATTCGACGAGGACGGTCAGTCGTTCGTCTTCAAAATCCAGGGCCGCAAAGCTGTAAAAACTCCGGTGAGCACAGGGCTTTCGGGTGACGAATACACCGAGATAACAGCGGGACTTGAGGCGGGAGATCTCGTCGTCTGCGCACCGGCTCCGGAGCTTGCAGACGGAGCAAAAATCAAGGTAAAACAAAGTTGACAGAGCTAAACCGGTGTGATAAACTTCACTCTTTAGTCAGTTGACTATTCTTCTTCCGGAAGATATAATAAAATCAGGAGGGGAATATGTTTGCGATTGGAGATAAAGTCGTGTACCCTATGCACGGCGCAGGAATCATCGAAAAAATAGAAGAAAAAGAGGTGCTCGGTGAGACGAGACCCTATTACATTCTGCACATTCCCTACGGGAACATGCAGGTGATGGTTCCGGTCGGCAATGCCGAGCAGGCCGGTGTCCGCCCCATCGTTACGGCGGACAAGGTCGACGAAATTTACGAACTGCTTCGAGCCGAATCGTCCGAGATGGACGAGAACTGGAATCGAAGATTCCGCGAGAATATGGAGATGCTCAAGAGCGGCGACATCGCACAGGTGGCAGAGGTTGTGCGGAACCTCATGCGTGTGGAACGCGTCAAAAAGCTATCCACAGGCGAAAAGAAGATGCTGGCAAACGCCCGGCAGATTCTGATTAGCGAAATTGTGCTGGTGCTGGATTTGAGCGAAGATACCGTCGAGGATATCCTCGAAGAAATGGTGTAACCCGGAATTTCATTCGTCGGGTTCGCACTTCGCAGTCCCGGAAAGGAGATCCATCTGTTGTGAATAAGGTGTTCCGCGGTATTTTTGCGTTGTGTGGCATGTTGTTCGGCTACGGAATATCTATATTTTTGACCAGTCTCAACCTTGCAGAAATCCTGGGCCCGAAATGGGCGATGGCGCCGAGCGAAAAAACGCTCATTGTCAGCGTCATCACCGGGACGTTCGGCTTGGCGTTCTTTTATATGTATGCAGCGCTCCGCAACCGGGGAGAGAAAGTAGCTAAACGCATCGAGTCAGACATCCTTAAGATTCCGGCAGAGGAGATGCTGCCCGCAACGATCGGCCTCATTGCAGGGCTGATCATCGCCTATCTGGTGTCGCAGCTCATCAACGGGATCGAAGTGCTCCAGACGGCGTATATCAACACGATTCTGTCGATTTTGATGTATCTGTTTTTCGGTTCGCTCGGCGTCAATATTTCGCGAAAAAAAGGCGAAGAAGCCAGACCTTCCTTTCTCGCAGGCCTTGCGATGCGCGACGCAGCCGGCAAGGGAAAAGGAAAGCGCGATTCGGGGGCGCCGAAGATTCTGGATACGAGCGTCATCATCGACGGCCGGATTGCCGATATCCTGAAAACCGGATTCATCGAAGGCGACATCGTCATTCCCGAATTCGTGCTGGGCGAACTGCAGCACATCGCCGACTCGTCGGACTCGCTCAAGCGCAACCGCGGCCGCCGCGGCCTGGACGTGCTCAACCGGATCCAGTCGGAGCACGGCATCGAGATCTACAACACGGACGACGAAAAGTCGCTCGACGACATCCCCGAAGTCGACGTCAAGCTTCTGAAGCTGGCACAGATTATGAAGGGCGTCGTCGTCACAAACGACTTCAACTTAAATAAAGTAGCGGGTATCAAGGGCGTGGATGTGCTGAACATCAACGAGCTTGCGAATTCCGTCAAGCCTGTCGTGCTGCCCGGCGAAGACATGCAGATCTTTCTCATCAAAGAAGGAAAAGAGGAGAACCAGGGCGTGGCCTATCTGGACGACGGAACGATGATCGTCGTCGAAAACGGGAAAAAACACATCGGAAAGAACATCGATGCGACGGTTACGAGCATACTGCAGACATCGGCCGGCCGGATGATTTTTGCGAAGCCGAAGGCGTAGCGGTTCGGAGGCCATCCATGAACAATCATAAAAAAACAGCTGTCATCATTGCCGCTGCCGGTTCGGGCACCCGAATGGGCGGCGGCATTTTGAAACAGTACATAAAGATAGAAGGAGTGCCGCTCGCGGTCAGGGCTTCCCGGGCGTTCTTGCAGCAGGAGGACGTCGACTGCCTCGTGTACGTCGCCGAAGAGGGCGCGGGTGTATCGCGCGAGGTGTTTGGATTTCCCGGAAAAGACGTGCGGATCTGCACAGGCGGCTCCCGCCGTCAGGATTCCGTGCAGAGCGGACTTAGCTGCCTGGACGATGACGTGGAACTTGTGCTGGTGCACGACGGCGCGCGTCCCTTTGTGGATTCCGGCGTCATCCGGCGGGTTTTAGACGGCCTGACGCTTGCCGATACGGTGATTCCCTGCGTGCAGCCCGTCTCGACGATCCGGACGAAGGAAAAGACGTTGGACCGCTCGGCGCTGTACGAGGTGCAGACGCCGCAGGGCTTTCGGAAATCTGTGCTCGAACAGGGATTTGCGCAGGCGCAGGAGCAGAACCTGACCGTCACGGACGAAGCTTCGCTGATGGAACTGCTCGGCGCCCCGGTGCACATCGTGGAGGGGAGCCGCGCAAACATCAAAGTGACGACGAGGGAGGATCTGCCCATGAAGATGCGAAGCGGCATCGGATTCGATGCGCACCGCCTGGTCGCAGGCAGGGAGCTCTGGCTCGGCTGCGTGCGGATACCGTTCGAAAAGGGGCTGCAGGGACACAGCGATGCGGACGTGCTGGCGCACGCCGTAGCCGACGCGCTGCTCGGTGCAGCGGCGCTTGGAGACATCGGATTCCACTTCCCCGACAGCGACGAGCGCCTCTTCGGCCTGTCCGGAGCGGAGCTTTTAGCCCGCACGGCATCGATCCTGCGAGACGCCGGCTTTACAATTTCCTCTGTTGATGCTACACTTTCCTGCGAACAACCGAAAATATCCCCGTATCGGCAGGAGATGTGTGCGCGGATGGCCTGTGCGCTGGGTATCGCAGAAGCCGATGTGAGCATCAAAGCGACGACGCAGGAGGGGATGGGATTTGTCGGCGCAGGCGAAGGCCTGTCCGCCATGGCTGTAGCCGTTGTATGCGAGTCGGATCGGTAATTCCGCAGACCGCAGAGATATAGAGAGATAATAGAAGGAAGAATCGCATGAAAGCATCCAGGATGTATATGCATACGCTCAGGGAAGTCCCCGCCGAAGCGGAAATCGCAAGCCACGTGCTCCTGCTCCGCTGCGGCATGATCCGCAAACTCGTGTCGGGTGTGTACGGATTTCTCCCGCTGGGCTATCGCAGCCTCCGCAAAATCGAGCAGATCGTGCGCGAGGAGATGGACGCAGCCGGAGGACAGGAAATCCTCATGTCGGCCGTACAGCCGGCCGAACTTTGGCAGGAGTCGGGTCGCTGGTACGCCTACGGACCCGAGCTGTGGCGGCTCAAAGACCGTCACGAACGCGAATTTTGTCTGGGACCGACGCACGAGGAGGTGTTTACGGACACGGTGCGGCAGGACATCAGCTCGTATCGGCAGCTGCCGTTCAACCTGTACCAGATCCAGACGAAGTACCGCGACGAAGCCAGGCCCCGCTTCGGTCTGATCCGGAGCCGGGAATTTATCATGAAGGACGCGTATTCCTTCGATCTCGACGAGGACGGACTCGCGAAAAGCTATCAGGAGATGTACGAGGCCTACGAAAAGGTATTCGACCGCTGCGGGCTGGAGTATCGCGCCGTCGAAGCTGACACCGGCGCCATCGGCGGCAGCAACTCGCACGAGTTCTGCGCGCTGTCGGAAGTGGGTGAGAGCGAGATTCTCTACTGCGACGCCTGCGGCATGGCTGCGACGGCGGAGCGGGCGGCGTTCCGCGACGAGCCCATGCCGGCCGAAGACGAGCTTCCGCTCAAAGAAGTGGAAACGCCGGATTCAAAGACGATCGAGGCGGTGGCAACTTACCTGGGTCTGCCGCAGGATAAGACGATCAAGGCGCTGCTGTTTTCCGTGTATCGCGGAGAAGGAGTCGGACCGGATTATGCGGCGGTGTTCGTGCGCGGCGACCGGCAGCTGAACATGACCAAGCTCGTGAACGCGCTCGGCGTGCCCGAGTTTGCCGTGGAATTTGCCGACGAGGAAGCCATGCACGAAGCGACCGGATCCGTCGGAGGATATACCGGACCGGTGGGCCTGCACGACTGCACGATCGTCGTGGACAGCGAGCTGATCGAGGCAAAAAACATGTGCGCAGGTGCGTGCAAAGAAGGATATCATCTTCTGAACGTCAATTACGGAAGAGACTACAAGGCGGATATCATCGCCGATCTTAAACTGCTTCAGGAAGGCGACCCCTGCCCCGTGTGCGGCACGCCGGTCAAGGCGGCGCGCGGCATCGAAGTCGGTCAGGTGTTTAAACTCGGTACGAAGTATTCCGAGTCCATGGGCGCTTACTATAAAGATGAAAACATGGAGGATCGCCTGATCGTCATGGGCTGCTACGGCATCGGCGTTACGCGGACGCTGGCGGCCGTCGTCGAGCAGCATCACGACGAAGACGGCATCATCTGGCCGGTCTCCGTCGCTCCGTATCACGCGATGATCGTGCTGGTCAACGGGCGGGATGCAGAACAGACGGCGCTGGCCGAATCGCTGTATGCCGAACTGACAAACGCCGGGGTCGAAGCGTGTCTCGACGACCGGGCCGAACGGCCGGGTGTCAAGTTTAAGGATGCCGACCTGCTGGGTTTCCCCGTGCGGATTACGGTCGGGAAAAAAGCGACAGACGGTCTCGTGGAATGGAAGCTCCGGCGGGAGAAAGATTTTGTGGAGTTGAGCGCCGAAGACGCGATTGCGCGCACGGTCGAACTCATAAGAAACGAAGAGAGAGGATCGAAATGGCAAAGAAAATCGTAACGATCGAAATGGAAAACGGCGATATCATGAAGGCGGAGCTGTATCCGGACATCGCACCGGAGACGGTGGCGAATTTCGAAAAGCTGATTGAAGATAAGTTTTATGACGGATTGATTTTTCACCGCGTCATCCCCGGTTTTATGATCCAGGGCGGCTGCCCGTCCGGCACCGGTACCGGCGGCCCGGGTCACCACATCCGCGGCGAGTTCGCATCGAACGGGTTTAAAAACGATTTGAAGCATACCGCCGGCGTTCTGTCCATGGCCCGGGCGGCGAGTCCCGACTCTGCGGGATCGCAGTTTTTTATCATGGTCGACGATGCGCCGTACCTCGACGGTCAGTATGCGGCGTTCGGCCGCCTGATCGAAGGGCTCGACGCAGCCAGAAAAATCGTGGCGGTGCCGCGCAACAGGCAGGACCGTCCCAACGAAGATCAGCGGATGAAGCAGGTTACGATCGATGAGTCTGCTGAATAAAATACGCACACGCTTCGGTTCGGCACGGGACCGATGTTGGCGTAAAAACAATTCCCGCGCCCTGACCGGAGCGCTGGCGCTGGCGCTGCTGTTGCTGTTTTCTTCGATGGCCTGCAAGCCGGTCGAAGCGACGTGCAGCACCGGAGGGTACGAGATTCTACAAAACGGCGTACGGATTGTCGCGACTCGTACAAGCGAGGATGCGGAAGCGGTCCTCGAAGCCGTCAAACAGCAATATCGGCTGGAAGGCGCGCGCATCCTGGAGATGAAATTTCTCGGCCGCGTCACCGTCGAGCCGGCGAGAGTCCGCCTCGACGATATGAAGAACGTCGAGGAAGGCGTCCGCCACATTCTGAACCGCAAAACACCGCTGCTCACGGTGTGGTCCAGGCAGCTTTACAGCCGGATGCGCGACGTCTGTGGGCGGACCGAATATCCCGAAGGATTTCTGACATTCGAAGCGCAGGGGAAAATCCGCTCGGAGAGCTACAGCGGCGCGCGGGAGTACGATATCGTGCTCACGATGGAAAACGCCCGGGTGACAGGGCGCGAGCTGTCGAACAAGAAGCTGGTGCTCACCGCCGATGTGCCGAACGGCGCCAAGGGTCTGCCCTTTACGGAGGACGGACTCGTATGCCGGACGATTGAATTCATCGCACCGGTCGGCCTGAACATCACGTGCGCATACGGCGAAGGACGCAGTGCGACGGGCTATCACATGGGCGTCGATCTGTATCATCTCGCCGGTACTCCGATCGCAGCGGCAGCTGACGGCATCGTGTCGCAGGTGAGCGGAGGCGGTTCGTACGGCAATCTGATCGTCATCGATCACGGATGCAACGTGCAGACGTACTATGCGCACTGCCAGTCGGTCGGCGTCGTCGCAGGGCAGCGCGTGCAGGCGGGCGAGTGGATCGGCACCGTCGGCAGCACCGGACGCACGACCGGAACGCATTTACATTTTGAAATCCGCCTGGGCGGAGCCACACTGGACCCCATGGACTACCTGTAGAAAGCTTTCGATTTTCCTTCTGCAGGGACGTCCCGAAAGGAGGCAACATGAAAGTTTACAATACACTGACTCGCAAAAAAGAAGAGTTTATCCCTCTCAATCCCGATGAATATCGCATCTACGTGTGCGGGCCGACGGTGTACAACTACATCCACATCGGCAACGCGCGTCCGTTCGTCGTGTTCGACACGCTCCGGAAATACCTGGAATACCGGGGGAACCGCGTCCGCTTCATTCAGAACTTTACCGATGTCGACGACAAGATCATCAACCGGGCCCGCGAAGAAGGCGTCAGCCCCTTCGACATCGGGCAGACATACATCGATGCGTACTTCGAGGATGTCCGGGCGCTGAACGTCGAGCCGGCCACGGTCCACCCGAGGGTGACAGAGACGATCCCTGAGATCATCGATTTCGTGAGCGGCCTCGTCGACAACGGCCTCGCGTACGAGGTGAACGGCGATGTGTACTACAGCGCGCGGAAATTTACCGATTACGGAAAACTTTCCAAGCAGAACATCGAAGAGCTGGAAGCCGGTTCGCGGGTAGGCGTGGACGAACGCAAGCACGACCCGCTCGACTTTGTGCTGTGGAAAGCGCAGAAGGAAGGCGAGGAAATGGCCTGGGATTCACCGTGGGGCCCGGGGCGGCCCGGCTGGCACATCGAGTGCTCGGCGATGGCGAAAAAATACCTCGGCGAGACCATCGACCTGCACGCCGGCGGACAGGACCTGCAGTTTCCGCATCACGAAAACGAGATCGCGCAATCGGAAGGCTACACGGGCAAGCCGTTTGCGCGCTACTGGATGCACAACGGATACATTACGGTGGACGACGAGAAAATGTCCAAGTCGCTGGGTAACTTCTTTACCGTCCGCGACATCCTCAAAGAATACGAAGGTGAGGTGCTGCGCTACTTTTTGCTCTCCGGACACTACCGGGGACCGATCAACTTCAGCCGCGACCTGATGGAGCAGTCGAAAAACTCGCTGGAGCGGATGCAAAACGCTAAGGCCAACCTGCTGCACCTGGCTGCTACCGGCACGGGCGAGCTGACGGAAAGCGAGCAGTGCGCGCTTGAAGGGTATGCAAAGTACCGCCAGAAGTTCATCGACGCCATGGACGACGACTTAAACACGGCCGATGCCATCAGCGCGGTGTTCGAGCTGATCCGCGATATCAATACCGATGCAAAGCAGGGCGCCTCCCGCGCATTTGCAGAGCAGGCCTGGCAGATGCTGGACGAGCTGACCGCCGTGCTCGGGCTGCTTCGGACGGAGGCGGAAAACGGCGTCGACCAGGACATTCAGGCGCTGATCGACGAACGGCAGCAGGCGAGAGCCCGGAAAGACTTCGCCCGCGCCGACGCCATCCGCGACGAGCTGGCTGCCCGCGGCATTACGCTCAAGGATACGCCGCAGGGTGTGCAGATTTTACGAAACTGACGTGCGCTACTTCGTGATCAGCGATACGCACGGCTCCATCGATCAGGCCGTGCGCATCGGACAGCTTCTCTGCGAGGCGTCCCCTCCGGACGGTCTGATCCATCTGGGGGACTTCGCAGACGACGCGCAGCGGATTGCCCGTAGGCTGGGCCTGCACGCCGAAGCGGTATCGGGGAACATGGACGGACTGACGTCCGTGCCCGAACACAAAATCTGGGATTCGCCGTACGGACCGGTCCTTCTGACACACGGACACAGGCAGGGCGTTAAGCGCGACCTTTCCCGCCTGCTGTACCGCGCGCTGGAACTCGGCTGCCGGGCGGCGATTTTCGGTCACACGCACGTACCGGTTTTCACATGCGAACAGGGCGTCTATCTGCTGAATCCGGGCAGCCTCACCCGGCCCGCTCTCGGGCGGCCGAGCTATGCGATGCTCGAGATTGACGCAGACCGGTTTGCCGCAACGATTTATTATCCGGAGGAATCATGAAAGACCCGGCGCGTATCAATACGACGACGCTCGCCTTCGTAGGCGATGCGGTGTACGAACTCTTCGTCCGGAGACGGGTGACCGAAACGGGTCTGCAGCACGCCGACCGGCTGCACCGGGCAGCCGTCCCTTACGTGTGTGCCGAAGGGCAGGCGCGGGCGGTCAAGGCGATGTATGCCTCTCTCAGCGTCGACGAGCAAAACCTGGTGCGGCGCGCCCGCAACCACCGGTCGGCCTCAAGGCCCCGTCACGCGGATGCCCTCACCTATAAGTGGGCTACGGCATTCGAAGCGCTCGTGGGCTACCTGTATCTCGCCGGAGAAGAAGCGAGGTTGAACGGGATTATGGAACAGGCGGCCTGCATCACAGAACAGGAGGAAGTTGCGCATTGAGCCACATCAATCAGTTTCGCGGTCTGCCGAAGCAGGTGTACTACATCTGTATCGTCCGGGTAATCATCGGTACGGGCAGCATGATCTTTACATTTTACTCGCTGCTCATGACGCGCATCTTCGGATTCAGCGAATTTCAGGCGGGCCTCGGATTTTTGGCCCTGGCGCTCAGCAATGTCGTAGGAGCGATCGCAGGCGGCAAGCTGGCTGATCACTACGGGCGCAAGCGCGTGTACATGGTCTGCAACACGCTTACGGCCGTGTTCTACGCGCTCACAGCGACGGTCGCGGGGACGCGGGCGATGATTCCCTACCTGTACATCTCGTCCATCATCGGAAGCGCAGCGTTTCCGATCCTGTCGGCCATGGTCGCCGACAGCGCACCGGAGGACCGGCGCACGGAGAGCTTTTCTCTCCTGTATCTGGCAAACAATTTGGGCTTTGCCGTCGGACCTGCCATCGGCGGTCTGCTGTTCCACAATCACATGGACATCCTGTTCCTCGTACAGGCAGCGATTTACATGGCCGGCGGTCTCTTCCTTCAGTTCGCGACGACGGACATGTACGCACACGGCGTAGGCAAAGAGTTCGGCGTCGCGCCGGAAGCGGCGGACATCACGCAGCCCGGCAGAGGTGCCCGGGGCAACACATTCCGCCTCCTGTATGAGCGCAAGCCGCTGTTCGCGTTCATCACGGCGCTCGTTCTGCTGAGCATGTGCTATCAGATGACCGGATTTATGCTTCCGCTTCAGTTGGCCGACCGCTTCGGCATGTACGAAGCGTCCCGCTACTCCGGTCTCATCTGGACGACCAACGCGCTGTGCGTCGTTTTCGGCACGCCGTTTATCATCGGCTACACGAAAAAACGCCATCAGCTTCGGACGACCGCGTTTGCGACTGCGCTGTACTGCGTCGGATTCGGCATGTACGCATTTGTGCGCGCCGTGCCGATGTTCTTCGTTGCGGTCGTCGTCTGGACGGCGGGAGAAATCATGATTTCGACCGGTGCCGGCGTGTTCATCGCCGCCAATGCGCCTCTGACGCACCGCGCGCGCTTTCAGTCCCTGTACGACATGGCCCGCTCGGCAGGCCGGGGGCTGGGGCCGCCGCTGTTTGGATTGTTACTGTACCGTTTAAACTATCAGCAGGCCTGGGTCATCAACGGTTTGGCGTGCCTGGTCATCGGACTGAGTCTGTACGCGGTGTACCGCTGGGACCGGTCGGTCAATTCCCCCGATACAGTCAACGCAGAAAGGAGCGACAGCGCATGAGCAAAGCAGACGATTTATTCGTAACTATGTGCCGGGACATCCTGGACAACGGGTATTCTTCCGTCGGGCAGGATGTGAGAGCGAAGTGGGCGGGTGACGGTGCGTCCGCGCACACGAAAAAGAGATTCGGCATCGTCAACCGCTACGATCTTGCCGGGGAGTTTCCGGCGCTGACGCTGCGCCCGACGCCCATGAAAAACGCCATCGACGAACTCCTGTGGATCTGGCAGAAGAAATCGAACCGCGTCGCGGATCTCCGGAGCCGCATCTGGGACGCCTGGGCGGACGAAGAGGGTACGATCGGAAAAGCCTACGGCTATCAGCTCGGGAGGAAATACGTGTTTGACCACGGCATCACCGATCAGGTGGATAACGTGCTGTGGCAGCTGAAGAACCGGCCGGCCAGCCGGCGCATTCTCACGAACCTGTTCAACTTCGAAGACCTGCACGAAATGGGTCTGGAGCCCTGTGCCTACAGCGTCACGTTCAACGTGACGGGCGACCGCTTAAACGCCATTTTGAATCAGCGCTCGCAGGACGTACTCGTGGCGAACAACTGGAACGTGGCGCAATACGCCGTCCTGGTGCACATGATGGCTCAGGTGTCGGGCTTGAAAGCGGGAGAGCTGGTGCACGTCATCGCCGATGCGCACATCTACGACCGGCACGAAGCGATCATCGAAGAGCTGATCGCGCGGCCGCGCTATCCGGCCCCGGTGTTTCGTATGAACCCGGACGTCGAAGATTTCTATGCGTTTAAGGTCGAGGATTTCGAATTCGAAAACTATCAAGCCGGACCGCAGGTGACTGGGATTCCGGTCGCTGTCTAAATGCGGAACAAACAGAAAATAAGAGGTGCTGTTATGAAAGCCATCGCCGTCATCGATCAAAACCGGGCTATCGGCATCGAGGGGTGCCTTCTGTGCCACCTGCCGGCCGATCTTTCGCACTTTAAAAATATGACGCAGGGGAAAACCGTCATCATGGGGCGAAAGACTCTGGAGTCGTTGCCGGGCGGAAAGCCGCTGCCGGGGCGGAACACCGTTGTGCTTTCGCGGAAAGCGCGCCTCGGCCGCTTTTACGAAGACGGGGAGTTTTACGGATTCTTTCTCTCTTCGCCCGAAGAGGTGATTCACTATGTCGAAAACGAGCTGAAGGGACAGGAGGTCTACATCGCCGGCGGCGAGCAGATTTACCGCCTGTTTCTGGATCGCTGCGACGAATTGATTCTCACGGAGCTGGAGCACGCGTTCCCGGGTGCCGATGCACACTTCCCGGAATTCCGCAACCGGTTTGCGCTCGCAGAAGAAGGACCGCTGCAGGAAGAAAACGGCTACCGCTACCGCATCAACCGCTATCGCAAGATTTAATTGCAGGCCGGGGAAACCGGCAGGAAGACACGCTATGCACACGCAGGAAGCCGAATACCTGATCATCGGAAGAAATCCCGTCATGGAAGCCGTTCGAAGCGGCCGCACGATCGATAAGATCCTGATTCAGCGCGAGGCCGAAGGATCGGTTAAAAAAATCGTCGCGATGGCCAAAGAGCAGGGCATCCAGCTTCGGTATGTCGACAAGAAGGCGCTGGACCGGCTCGCTCCCGGCCGGCCGCATCAGGGCGTCGCCGCGCAGGTGGCCGCGCACACATACGCATCGATCGACGATATCCTGCGGCGCGCCGGGGAAGCGCGGGAGGACCCGATTGCGGTTCTGCTCGACGGGCTCGAGGATCCGCACAACGTCGGCGCGATCATCCGGAGCGTCGACGGCGCCGGTGCGCACGGCGTCGTGATTCCGGCCAGGCGGTCGGTCGGCCTTACGGAGGTCGTCGCCAAAGCGTCGGCCGGAGCGATCGAATACGTGCCGGTGGCCCGGGTGGGCAACATGGCGCAGACCATCGATGTTGTCAAAGGCAAGGGGTTGTGGGTGACCGGACTGGACATGGACGGCATTCCGTACAGCGAGGCCGATCTGACAGGCCCGATGGCGCTCGTCGTGGGAGGAGAAGGACAGGGACTGTCCCGCCTCGTGCGAGAAAAGTGCGACCGGATCGTGTCGATTCCGATGAGGGGCCACGTCGCATCGCTCAACGCGTCGAACGCGGCGGCCGTTTTGCTTTTCGAAATACGGCGTCAGCGGACAATTGCGGAAAATGCTGGCAAAAAGGAAGGAACCGGTGAATAACGGATACGAAAATCGGACGGACGAGGAGCTCGTCGCTCTCGCCCGCGAAGGAGACGACCGGGCCGCCGAACAGCTGATCCGCAACCACACGGAGCTCATCCGGGCAAAGGCGAACCTGTACTTTATCCTGGGCGCAGACCGGGACGACATCGTCCAGGAAGGCATGATCGGGATTTATAAGGCGATCAACAACTACGACGAGGATCGCGGCGCATCGTTTCGCACGTTTGCCGACCTGTGCGTCAACCGCCAGATCATCACGGCGATCAAGGCAGCGGGCCGTCAGAAACACGTGCCGCTCAACACATCGCTGTCGCTGGATCGTCCGATCGACACCGATGAGTCGCCCAAGACGCTGGGCGAGACGCTGTCCGCCGGCACGGATACCGATCCGGAAGCTGTATTTCTGCTCGGCGAGATGGCGCAGGTGCTGCTTTCGAACCGGGACAGTTTCCTGAGCGGGTACGAGCGTTTCGTGCTCGGCGAGCTCATCGGAGGCAAGTCGTACCGCGACATCGCCCGCGAGCACGGAAAGAGCGAAAAATCGGTGGACAACGCCATTCAGCGGATCCGCCGGAAGCTCCGCAGCTTCTTCGCTGAAAGCGACTGAGAGAAGGCACAAAACGGTTGACACCGCCGATTGAAGCACAGTATAATGACAGGCGATGTATAGCTGCTGTATGCTGTTGTAGCTCAGTAGGTAGAGCACTTCCTTGGTAAGGAAGAGGTAGGCAGTTCGAACCTGCTCAACAGCTCCAACGAACAAAGCGGGGCGGAGGAAGAAAAGCGTGCCGGGCGCTTCTCGGAAGAGA
>Ga0265293_10002911_pt1 | contig 32954 bp, 39 predicted proteins | sample Munlanlewell138R_FD_192505 | JGI IMG/M metagenome (GOLD analysis project Ga0265293, IMG submission 192505) | Leachate microbial communities from a municipal landfill in Southern Ontario, Canada - Leachate well 138R | ecosystem: Engineered > Solid waste > Landfill > Unclassified | place: Canada... | reverse complement strand
GGCTGGCAGCCCCGCGATCTTAGGAAGTTAGTCCCGAAGGACGCATCCCTTAGACCGGTGGCTTTGCGCCCTTGTCTTTCAACAAGTTTGCCTTTAGCAGCCTCACCTTCAGACTAGGCGCAGCCGGCCCGTAAGACATGGCGGCTTTGCGGAAATCCGCGACACGCATCCTTGCGGTGCGCCTCATGCAATCACCCGCAGGTTGGCGCATGGGCGGGTGATCAGGGCACAATCCACCGGTCCAGGAACAACAAATGCATTGATGTGGAAATGCCGCGACCGCTACTCACCGCCCTAGCCGCACTGCTCATCGCGGGCTGCACCACGGCGCCGCCGCGCAACATCGACAACTCCTGCGCGATCTTCGAGGAGTACCGCGGCTGGTATCGTGCCACCAAGGCGGTCCAGGAGCGCTACGGCGTGCCCCAGCACGTGCAGCTCGCCATCGTGCACCAGGAATCCAAATTCGATGCGGAAGCGGTGACGCCGCGGCGCTACCTGCTCGGTTTCATTCCTTGGCGCCGTGCCTCGACCGCCTACGGCTATGCGCAGGTGAAGGACGAGACATGGGTGTGGTACCAGCGCAAGACCGGAAACTGGGGCGCCGATCGCGACGACTTTGCCGATGCCGTGGAATTCATCGGCTGGTATGCGGACCTGTCCCAGCGCACCCTCGGCCTGTCGAAGTGGGATGCGCGCCAGCAGTATCTCGCCTATCACGAAGGCCACGGCGGATTTAAGCGCAAGACCTATCTGCAAAAACCCTGGCTGATGGGCGTGGCGAAGAAAGTGCAGGCCCGTGCGCAGCGCTATGCCGCGCAGTTAAAGACTTGCCGTGACGATCTGGACGGCCCCTGGTGGTGGCCGTTCTGAAAGGGCGGGGCCGCTGACCGGCCCCGCCGCCTGAGATCAGCGCTTGAGGATCTTGCCCTCGAACACCAGCGTCTCACCGGGCTGGATCACACGCGTTGCCACGTCGAGGCGTTTGGCCTCGGCGACGAAGTCGTCCATGTCCTGCGCCAGCACCGGAAAGGTGCCCCAGTGCATGGGCACCGCGGTGCGAGCCTGCACGGCCTTGGCGGCGCGCGCGGCGACCGCCGGGCCCATGGTGAAGTGGTCGCCGGCACAGAGCAGGGCCAGGTCGGGCGCATAGCGCTCGCCGATGTAGCTCATGTCGGCGAAGTAATCGGTGTCGCCCGTGTGATAGATGGTCGGGCCGCCGGCAATGCGAACCACGAGGCCGACAGGATTGCCCGCGTACACCGTGGCCGGGGCCTTCGGATCGTCGGCGGCGAAGGGATTGTCCATGCCGCCGGAATGTTTCGCATCGGTCATGGCCACGCGCACTTCACCCTCGGCAATGCTGATCTCGCCGCCCATGTTCATGGAGGTGGCGATGCCGAACTGCTTCTGCGGATAGCCCTTGAGCTTCACCATCTGCGCGCCCAGTTCGGGAATGGCCACCAGTTGCGCGCCGGTTTTCTTCGCGAGCGCCGCGGCGTCGGCGATGTGATCGCTGTGCCCGTGGGTGAGCAGGATGTAGTCGAGCCGCTTCACCTGCGTGATGGGGTCTTTGCCGGCGGCGGGATTCTTGGGGTTGCCCAGCCAGGGATCGATCATCAGCACCACGCCCTTGGGCGTTACCACCTCGAAGGTGGCGTGACCGTGCCAGGTGATGCGGGTTTCCGCGGCGTGGGCCGTGACGGCGAGCCAGCCGAAGGCGATGGCGAGAACGGTGATGAGTCTGCGCATGGCTGTCCCTTTGCGAGTTGTTGTTGTGAACCGCCGATGATAGCGGTTGGCCACGGGCTGGCAAGCGGCGCTGTCTGCACGCTCATGTCGGCAGCATCGGGCTTCCCTCCGCGTCCGCGTTGTCACTTGCCGCGACAGGTGGACATGAAACGCGCCGCTGCGTGGCGGCGCGCGCCTGTTCCTCGGCGCGCCGCTGTTTGGCCTGAGCGGCCCGTTGTTCAGCACGCTTTTGCGCCGCCGCTTTTTGCGCGTTCCTGTTCCGCGTGCTGCTGTGCGAGGCGCGCCCGTTCTTCATCCGCCGTTGAGGCGCTGCTGCTCGGCCGCTTCACGCTCACGGACCGCCCGTGCTGCGTCCTCGGCAGCCGCACGTTCGAAGGCCGCGAGGCGCTGACGCGCCAGGGTGCTGCCGTTCTCGGCCGCGCGTTGAGACCACTGCATGACCTCGCCAGGGTCCGGGCGCAGTCCGGCAAGGCCCTGCTCATGAAACATGCCGAGCTTGTACTGGGCCGGGCCGTGTTGCTGGGCGGCGGCCTGGGTGTACAGGGCCAGCGCCTTGCCGAGGTCCTTGGCGATGCCGCTGTCGCCGAGTTCGTGGTGTTCGCCCATGAAATACTGTGCATTGGCGTCGCCGCGCTCCGCGGCGAAGCGCTCGATGACCAGCATGCTGGGGTCTACATCCGCCGCCGCGGCACTGCCGGTGGCCGCCGCCAGCACCGCGAGCGCGGCACCGTGCCATGGTTCGTCGCAAACATTGCGTGCGTCCTTTCTCGGGTCCTGCTCAGGGCAGGATCAGCAACACCTTGACGCTGGCATCCACATGGCGGCCTTGCACATAGCCGAGTCCGCGCGGGTTGCCGGCGACGGCGCGCTTGACCGCCTCGTCCGTGTCGAACACCTGCGGCAGCCTGGCCTTGCCGGTGAACATCAGTTTGGCCCGGTAGGATTTGAGTGCCTGCACGTCCAGGCCAAGTACGTCCCGTGCGAACTGGGCGTAGGCCGCGCTGTCGGCGGGCTGGTCGAACAGCTCGACCGCGGAGCCGTCCGGCAGGGTGCGGGCGCGGCCGAGATAGAGGTCCTTGAGCTCCTGCGTGGAGATGCCCACCAGCTTTACATGCGGATTGGCGATGACGGCCAATTCCGCCCGCGCCGTTCCCGCCAGCGCACAGGCGCAGGAAAACAGCAGGGCGCCGAGTAATCCGTGTCGTGTCTTGCGCATGGCCAGGCCCTCAGAAGATCACGTCCAGGGACAGGCCGTAGAGATTGGCCTTCTCCACGGTGCGGTCGAACAGGCCGGGATTGCCCTGATCCGGCTCGATGCGCTGGTACTCGAACTTGAGCGCCGCGCCATCGGCGAGCTCGTAACGCAGCCCGAACGCGCTGGAGGTCTGCTTGAGCGCCAGGTTCGACGGGTCCTTGCCTTCGTCCAGCTTGGCGTAGGTGACGTGGGGCAGGAACTTGCCCAGGCGGTAACCGAGGGTGACCTAGCCGGCGCGCTGATCCGGGAAGGCGGCCTCCATGGGGCCGGACTCGGCGTCGCGGTCCACGTATTCGGTGTAGAGCACCAGGTCGTGCCAGTCCACGGTAAGGCCGGCGCTGGCGAAGCCGGCGGTCTCGCCCTCGATGCCGAAGGCCTGCGCATCCACTTCCGCATGGGTGTAGCCGAGGCGGAAGCTGCCGGCATTGAAGTTCAGCACGGCGTTGACGCCCGCGAGCACCGGGGCGTCGAAGGCAATGGCGTCCCCGGGGGAGGTCGGGTTGGCGGGATCCATCGCACTCATCATCGCCGCCTGGCTGGCCGAGGCGTAGGCCTCACCCCGATTGAAGCCCACGAACGGCTGGATGAGCAGACTGGTGCCGCCGAGGCTTGGGGTATACAGCGCATCCACGCCCACCAGGGTGCTGATGGGGTTGAGTGAGTACACCTCCTGGGGCGGGCGCATCCACGGATAGGCGTAGCCCACCTCGTAGTAGTCGGAGATGAGGAAGGTGGGGAATTTCAGCTTGCCGGCGCGCACCTGCGCCTGCGCCGCCACGTCCATGCTCACGAAGGCCCAGTCGGTCTCGATGGTGTTGTTGCTGCCGCGGCCGCGCGCGAGCAGCTGGGCGGTGGCCGACATGCGGTCGTTGATGGCGCCGGTGAATTGCAGGCCCAGACGGCTGTCGGTGTTGTCGAAGCGGGGCTGGTCGGTGAAGGCGTTGAGATAGGTGACGTCGGATTCGTCGATGCCGACCAGCGAGGTGGTCAGGAAGCCGTTGATGCTGACGGTGTCGGCGCGGCCATGGCGCACACACCCCCCAAGGTGAATGCCAGCAGGCGTCCGGTAGTACAGCGGTTCATGGTGTCCCTCTTGTTGTTCTGTAGGGATTATCCCTATCGGTCTTGCGGTGGGGTTATACCAGATCTAAATGCCCATTGGAAAGGTCGGGTAATGCGCGACGGCAAATGCGCCCCTTGCACGGGGTTATGGTTAGGTGCTCAGCGGTGCCACCAGGGGACACGCCCGCCGCCGAAATGCACTTCGTACAGCTCGGCGCGGCGGCTCGCCTCGAGCAGGTAGTCGTCGGAGGTCTTCAGACCGTCCACCAGGCCCAGTTCAAGGGCGCGGCTGCCGTACCAGTATTCGCCGGTGGCGACCTTTTCCATGTCCAGCTGCGGCCGGTAGCGGGCGACGAAATCCTTGAACAGACGGTGGGCATCATCGAGTTTGCCCTGGAAGTGGCGGCGCCCCTCCGGGGTGTTCTCACCGAACAGAGTGACCGTTCGCTTGTAGTCGCCCGCCTTGAACAGCTCCACGTCGATGTCGTGCTTCTTGAGCAGGCGGTGAAAATTGGGCAACTGGCCGACCACGCCGATGGAGCCCACCACGGCAAAGGGGGCGGCCAGCAGCTTGTCCGCCACACAGGCCATCATGTAGCCGCCGCTGGCGGCCACGGTGTCGACGCACACCGTGAGGGGGATGCCGCGCTCGCGGATGCGCGCCACCTGGGAGGCGGCCAGGCCGTAGGCGGCCACCATGCCGCCGAGGCTTTCAAGGCGTAGTACCACTTCGTCGCTGCTGTGGGCGACCAGCAGCACGGCGGTGATCGCATCCCGCAGCGTGTTCACCGCGCTGGCCTTCACGTCGCCGCGGAAATCCAGCACGAACACGCGGCAGGGCGCGCGCGCGGCGGCGCGTGCCTTGCGCCGCCAGACGCGCATGGCGCGCCGGTAGTCGGCCCCCGTGAGCATGGCGGCCTCGATGCGTTGGGTGAGGATCCGGTAACGGTGGTTGAGATGGCGGACCTGCAGGCGCTCGCGGGCCCGGCCCCGGGTCACCAGCCGCACCATGCCGTGCACGGCCAGCAGCACCGCCAGCACCACGGTGATGACCTTGGCGAGAAAAAGCCCGTACTGGCCCAGCAGCTCCATGCCATTGACGTCCCGGTGGCTTCCCTCGGAAGCTTAGCGTCGACGGCATCACGACCCCAGTCGTCGGCCGATCGGCGACGCCGAGCTTCCGGTACAGTAGCGCCCCAGGTCCGCCCGTGGGGTGCGGCGCCCTACCCAAACAACAACATCGCCCGACAAACATGACGACACCGGACGTTTCGACCCTTTCCATGCCCATCGCCGCCCTGATCGCGTCGCTGATCGGCGCGAGCGCGACCATTACGGCGGCGCTGATCCAGCTACGCATCGCCTGGCGCAAGGAGATGAAGGCGCGCGAGAACCGCGCCCCCATCACCCAGAAGAACCGGCGCGGGCCGGTGGTGGCGGTGATCGTGCTGGCGGTGGCTTCGGCGGTGGGCGGCTTCGCCATGTCGCAGTATTTCGCCACACGCGGCACGGCCGCGGCGCAGGCCATGGAAGCACAGGTGCGTACCCGGCTGGAGCAACTCAGCGACGTGGCGCGGCGCCTGGAACGCGCGAGCCTGGCGCGCGAGGCGGGCACAGTGCCCGTGAAAGGGGCCGGTGCCGTCGCGGTGGCGGTGATGCTGTCACCCTGCGCCGTACCGACTGGGCAAGGTGAACGGGCCTGCACGCGGCAGGAGGCGGTGCGCGTGCAGTTGTGCGCCGAACTGCCGGCCGGGACGGTGGCGACACAGGTGGAACGTTACCTGCGCGACCTGCAGGCGGCGTCTACCTGGGACGAGTCATTGATCGCGCCGGGACAGCATCCCGTGGACGGCGAATTCCTCGGCGATGCGGCACCGGGCGCCGCCCCGCAGACGCTGTGCCAGGAATATCTGCACTGGAGCGGCGAGGCCCGCATCGCCCGCCTGCGCGTGAATTACGCGCCGCCGGTCGTTGCGCTCGACAGGTCTCAACCGTGAGCGCAGTGCATCGGGCGTCGCACACCTTCGGGAGTCACTGATGGCTGTTCTTCTGTTCAGGCTCAACGGCGTGCCCGAGGACGAGGCGGACGACGTCCGCAGGCTCCTCAACGAGCACGGCATCAACTTTTATGAAACCCATGCAGGGCGGTTCGGCATCTCTTTGGCGGCCATCTGGTTGCGCGACGAATCGCAACAGGCCACGGCGCGGGAACTGCTGGATACCTACCAGGAGGCCCGCAGGCAGCGTGTCCGTGAGGAATACGAGGCCTTGCGCCGCACGGGGCGGCACGAGACCTGTTGGCAGCGCTTTGGTGAAAACCCGGTGCGCTTCCTGCTCTACGTGGGGGGCATCCTGTTCATCCTCTATCTTTCCCTGATGCCGTTCTTTTCCTTGCGCGGAATAGGGTAACTGCCGTGAAGACGACCACCCCGTGGGCGATGGCGGCCGGCTGCGTACGGTATCTCACATTGGCGGCGCTGTTTGCCGGGGTCGCGGCCTGCGGCGCCGCCCCGACGCAACCGCCGCACAACGCAGGGCGCGCCGACGTGGTCACCATTGCCCGCACCATGGTGGGTGTGCCGTACCGCTACGGCGGCGCCTCACCCTCCGGCTTCGATTGCAGCGGCCTGGTGCACTACGCCTATTCACACGCGGGCCACGCCGTGCCGCGCACCACCGAGCTGCAGTATGCGCGCGCCAAGGCGGTGCACGGCGAGCGCCTCGCCGCCGGCGACCTGCTGTTTTTCGTCATCCGCAACAAGCCCTCCCACGTAGGCATCTACGTCGGCGATGGACGCTTTGTGCACGCGCCGTCCTCGGGCAAGGCCGTGAGCTACGGCTCGCTCGCCGATCCCTACTGGCAGGCGCGGCTGGTCAAGATTGGCCGCTTCTGAGGCTGCACTGCCGTCATTCCGGCTGGGACCTTCCCCGCGTGTTTGCGAAAACGCCACAAACCGGCGCGTCCAGCATGGTAAATTGACGCGGTTCCCGTCGCGCTGTCGTTGGGCGGGACACGTGTTCACCGGCGTGCAGCGCTGCCGGCTGCCGTCCCGACCGTCACCTGATCATGACCATGCTGATTCGATCCATCTCCCGTGCCGCGGCATTCCTGTTCGCGCTGCTTCTGACCAACGCCGCAGCGGCCGCTGAATCCGCCGTACGCTACGTGCAGTCCGCGCTGGTCATCGATGTCGCCACCCGCGCGGTGCTGTACGCCCATCGCGAACATGAGCGCGTCGATCCGGCCTCGCTGGTGAAAATGATGGTGACCCTGCTCGCCGTGGAGCGCATCGAGCGCGGCGAGCTCAGCCTCGACGACACCTATACGGTGTCCGCGGCGGCCAGCCGCATTGGTGGTCACCAGATCTATCTCAAGCATCGCGAGGAATTTCCGCTGCGCGATCTGCTCAAGTCGGTGGTGATCGCCTCCGCGAACGACGCGGCCTTTGCCGTGGCCGAGCACATCGCCGGTTCGCAGGAGGCCTTCGTTTCCCTGATGAATTCACGCGCCCAGCAACTCGGCATGCGCGACACGCGATTTGCCAATGCCCACGGCCTGCCGCCCAACCGCCGCAAGGGCCAGCAGGCGAACTACACCACGGCCCACGACCTGGCCATTCTCGCCACGGCGCTGATGAAGTATCCGCAGGTGCGAGCCTGGGCGGCCACGCGCCTGGAGTCGGTGCGCGGCGGCGCCTTTCAGCTCCTCAACACCAATCAGCGCTTCCTGCAGGGCTTCGCCGGCGCCGACGGTTTCAAGACCGGCTATCATCCCCGCGGTGCGGGCTTTTCCGTGGTGGCTACGGCCACACGCGAGGGGCGCAGCCTGCTGGCGGTGGTGCTTGGTGCACCGAGTGGCCGGGCGCGCCTGGCGGCGGCCACCCAGCTGCTTGAGCTCGGCTTTGCGGACAAGCTGCATATGTCGTCCATGACCGCAGCGGCGGCATCGTCCATGCCGGGTACCACGGGCACCCACTGACTACGGGTGTCCGCGCCGAGAGATTACTGAAAACGGAGTCGTCCGCGGCTCGGCCCATGCGGACGGACCTGGCCCCCGTCAGTGAATGCGTTCGGGTGTGTCGTCTTCCTCGTCGAAGTCGTCGTCCCCATCGTCCTCGTCTTCGTCGCTGTCGTCGTATTCCAGGACGTCGTCCTCATCATCGTCCTCATCGTCGTCTTCATCCGTGAGTTCGAAGATGTGGTCGAAGAGTCCGTATACGAGCTCATGCCACTGGGCGCCGTGTTCGCCGAGGAGGAGATCGTCGGGAGCCTCGCCGGCGGCGAAAGCCAGCCGCGGTTGCACGGACGTGCCCTCGCCATCGATGGCCGAGGCCACGGCGTAGCCGATGCGTGCGGTGAGTTCGGCGACGTCTTCCGGCGCGAGGTCCGCGCTCTCGAGTTCGTCCTTGACGGCCAGGAGGATGTCGCGCAGCAGTTGCAGTTGCAGGCGCTCGTAGGCGGCGTTGTCCCGGGTGATCGACATGGCATGCTCCAGGCGAGGTCTTCGGCCGCGAAGATAAACCTGCCGCGACAGCGGCGCAATCGCGCGCCGACAGGTGGCGCGCATTCTTTCGTTTTCGGTGCAGGGCGGCTATAACCTTGTGAGGAGCGACCATGACCTTCAAGATCCACAAGACCGATGAGGAGTGGCAGGCGCAGCTGACGCCCGAGCAGTACGCCGTATGCCGCCAGCGCGGCACCGAGCGTCCATTTTCCGGGGCGTACTGCGCGAGCCATGACCCGGGCATCTATCAGTGCGTTTGCTGCGGCTCGCCCCTGTTCCGCGCGGAACGCAAGTTCGAGTCCGGCACCGGCTGGCCCAGCTACACCGAACCGGTCGACCCAAAGGCCGTCGTCACGGCCGACGACTACGGTTTCGGCATGCATCGCGTGGAGGTCATGTGCGCCACCTGCGGTGCCCACCTCGGCCATGTGTTCGACGATGGCCCGCCGCCTACAGGTAAACGCTACTGCATTAACTCAATCTGTCTGCAACTTTCACCTAAATAGCGGTTTGGCGTGAGGCAGGGAAGTTGCTACGCTTCCTCGGTTCGCGGGGGGCGCCGCGGTGGTGTTTTTACGAGGAAAATGAATGGCCAGAGATCAGGACACGCCGGGCGCGGATGGCGAACCCGGCCGCGAGCGTGACCCGGTGTTCGCCGACGCGGCCGACAAGACGCGTGCCAAAGGCGCGTCGGATGACGAGCTCGAGGACCTCGAGGCCTTCCTCGATGCGTTTGAAAAAAACCCAGAAGCTGCCAGTGCCAGCGCCGGCAAGGAGGAGGCCACCCCGGTCGTGGACTTCGCCGCGCCCGAGCACGTGGAAGCCCTGGTACATGGCCTGTTGAAGGACGACGATTTCAATCTGGACGTTGCTGACGGCAGGAAGGCCGAGCCGAGGCCGTCGACACCCACCCCAGCCACTGGCGCCGGCCACACGGCATCGCCGCGCGCCTCTGCCAAGAAAGAGAACGACCGCATGACCACCACCCAGCGTCCCGCCCCTGCCGCCGTTACTGCCCTCGCCATGAGTACGGTTGCGCTGCTGGTCTCGATTGGCGCGGGCTGGGCCGCCTTCGGCCCGCGCGACGACGCAGCGACCACCGATCCGGCACTGTCGTCCGCCATGACCGAAATCGCCGGACTGAAGCGGCGCATGACCGAACTGAGTGCGCTCGCCCGGCAGCCTGCCCCGGACATGGACGCCCTCGACAAGCGCATTGACGAACTCCAGCAGACCGTGAACGCCCTGGAGGCGAAGCTGAATGCGGCGCCGGAGGCTGCGGCGTTGGGAGGCGCGTCCGGGGTTGTTGTGCCCGCCGAACCCGCGGCGCCAGTCAAGCCAGTGGCGGCGGTAAAGCCTGTGGCAGCGAAATCCGAAACAGCGGCCAGTCCCACGGCGCGGGCTGACGGAAAGGACGCTGCGGGGGAGGTCGCCCGCAAGGCCCTCACCCAGACCTGGCTGGTAAACCTCGAGTCCTTCGCGGAGCGCAAGGGTGCGGAAGCCGCCCAGAAGCGCGCCAAGGCGCAGGGCATTGATACCCGCGTCGTGGTGGCGCAGCATGGCGGCCGTACCTGGTATCGCCTGGCGGTCGGCGGTTTCGGGAGCGCCGAGGCCGCACGCGCCTATGTGGCAGGCGAAGCCAGGAAGGCCGGCTACGCCAAGGCGTGGATTGCCGGCCCTCAGGACCTCTGAAACAGCAGGCGCCTCACATGCTGAGGTGCCGGGCTCACACCCAGTTCAAGGTGCAGTCCAGGTGGCGCCATACCCGGTGCATGCCGGGCAGGCCCTCCTCAAGCATGATTTGCAGGGGAAAGCCCTTCAGCGCCTTGTTGCGATGGTAGAGCCAGAACTGCGGCATGTTCGCATTCAACGGATAGACGCGCAGCAGGGAATTCTGGATGCCAAGGACGTGGCGTGCACGCTCGATGATGTCTTCCTCGTCCGGCAACGGCGTGCCATGACGGAAATGCGACAGCGATCGCATGCCGTCGCTACTGGCGAGGCCCAGCAGGTTCTTCTGCTCGTCGGTCTCGAGTCGCCAGTCCGCGAAGATGTTCATCACCAGTTGCGCGAGACAGCCACGCTCCTCTTCGTTCAAGTCCACTGCCATCACGCGCACCTCGCTTTCGTTTCAGCAATTATCGCGATGGTCTGTAAGTTCGTCAAAAACACTGGAATTTCCATACATTATGCGCGGGTTGCTCGATGCGTATGGGCGGGTTCTGAATGTGCTTACAAGAGTGGAGCACTACACTAAACTCAGGCCGACCGCCTGACATGAGCTTTCACCAGCGAAACGCACGGATCCTCGCCAGGCGCCATGCGATCCTTGCGTGCGTTGACCGGCCCTGACCCCTCCTGAATAATCCTCGGACCTTTCACGCGACTCAAACGATGGTCACCAGCCTGGACACCCTCGCCGAGTTCGATGCCTTCGTGCACCAGCATCTCGCCGCGGCCGTGTATTTCGGCGGGGCCCATTGCGGGGTTTGCCGGGCGCTCTGGCCCAAGCTCGAGGCGAGGCTTGCCGCCGTATTTCCGCAGCTGGCGCTGGCGTACGTCGAAGTTGGCCAGGCGCAGGCGCTTGCCGCGGCCTGCAACGTGTTCACCGTGCCGGTGATCGCCGTACATTTCGAAGGTCGGGAGTGGGTGCGCAGGGCGGGCGCCTTCGCGCTGGCTGAGCTGGAGCGCGACATCGCGCGCCCTTACGCCATGCTGTTCGGCGAGGCCGACGCGTGAGGCGTCTGGCCCTGCCGTGGTTTCTTGCGGCGCTGGTTTGCTGCGGCAGCGCAATGGCGGAAATGCGCTGGCCCGTGGACCCGCGCACCGTCGGCGAGATCAGCGATGTGCTGCGCCTGGTGGTGGCCGTCGCCCCGTCGGCGGGCGTCGACGGCGAGGACATCCACAGCGGCCAGGCGCTTCAGCATTTCTACCGTACACGCGACTACGCGCCGGCGTGGATCGATGCCTCGGGCGTCGCGTTGCAGACCACCGATGTACTCGAACGCCTGCGGCGTGCCTGGATCGAGGGACTCGAACCAGCGCGCTATCACGTCGCGGCCATCGAGACCCTCGCGCAGCACGCCAGCGACGTGGAGCAGTTGGCGCAACTGGATCTGCTGTTGTCCGACGCCTTCCTGAGTTATGCGCGCGACGTGCGTGAGGGCCGCGTTCGACCGGCCCACGTGGACCCGACCTGGCGTATCACGGCGGAGTCCTTCGACTACGCCGCGGCCCTGGAAACGGCGCTGGCCGAACAGACCGCCGCCGCCACCCTCGACACCATGCCGCCGCCGCACGAGGGCTATCGCCGGCTGCGCGTCGCGCTCGCGCGCTACAACGCCGTGGAGCGGCGCGGCGGCTGGCCGGTACTTCCACGCGGCAAGGAGCCCCTCAAGCAAGACATGCGCGACAAGCGCGTGCCGTTGCTGCGCACGCGCCTGGTCATGGCTGGCATGATGCGCGATGAGCCCGTGCGCGATGAGTTGCTGTTCGATGAAGAGCTCGACAAGGTGGTGCGTCACTTCCAGCAACTGCACGGACTCGAACCGGACGGCGTAGTGGGCGAGGGTACGCGCGCCGCCCTGAACGTGCCGGTTCAAGAACGCGTCCGCGGTGTCGTGCTGAACATGGAGCGCTGGCGCTGGCTGCCGCGCAAGCTGCCGGCGCGCTATGCGGCGGTGAACATGGCGGGGTTCGAGCTGGCGCTCTACGATGCCGGGCTGCCCATCCGTGAAATGCGCGTGATCATCGGACGGGATCAGCGGCAGACGCCGGCCCTCGCAACGCGCATCACCTCGCTGGTGCTGAATCCCTATTGGTACGTACCGGAAACGGTGCTTCGTGAAGACCTCCTGCCCAAACTGGCGCGTAACCCGGCGCTCCTGACCGACCTGCGGCTGAAGGTGTTCAGCGACCTGCGTGGGCAGGGCACGGAGGTGAATCCTGCAAAGCTCGACTGGGCACGTTACGAGGCGAAGCCGTTCCCCTATACGCTGCGCCAGGATCCGGGGCCGGGTAATGCGTTGGGACGCTACAAGTTCATCCTTGCCGACAGCCCCGCCATCTACCTGCACGACACCCCACACCCGGGCCAATTCCATGCGCGCAGTCTGGCGCTGAGTTCCGGTTGCATCCGCGTCGAGGAGCCTTCCGAACTGGCGGCCTTCCTGTTTGGTCAGCATTGGGACGCGGAGAAATTTGCCGCGAGTCTTGCCTCGGGTCGGCCGCAGCACATCGAATTGCCTGAGCCGGTGCCGGTTTTTCTGCTCTATTTCACCACCTGGGTCAACGAACTCAACGAACTGCATATCCGTAAGGACATCTACGGCCGCGACACCCGCTTGTACGAACTGCTGACCCACGAGGGCGGCGTGCCCTGAGCCCGGGCGGAAAATACCTGCGCTATCTGGCGTGTGAATCAGAAAAATCCTACAGACAGCACCGCTCCAGGCAGGGAGAATCATGTTCGAGGATAACCAATAAAGCCAAGGACGGCTCATGCTCCCGCCGCTTACCGAACCCGAGATCCTGAGCGACATCGACCACTACGAATCCCAGCTTGCCAAGGTGCCGCCGGGCAGCACGGATTCGGACGACCTGATCGCCCGCCAGATCTTCGAGACCCTGCTCGCGCATCGCCATGAGGCGCTGCGTCGCCTGCGCGACAACACCGGGACGTCCTGAGCGGGCGCTTCGTCTTCTATCCCACCTGAATCCGTTCTCTCGATAACTGTCGGCGTGCTGCGGTGGCACGGCGTCGCGTGTTTTGCATTCCATAGCGAAACACCGAGGGACAGGTCGTCTATTTTTCCAATGTCAGCCATTGGGAAGGACATGGGATGAACACGACCTACTACCAGATGATGGATACCATGGAGAAGGCCGGCGTCGATTGGCAGTACATCGATGGCTGGGCCTGCGGCTATCTGCACAACCCGCCTCGCGGCCCGCAGCACGTCACCGAAGCCTATGAGGCCGGCTATGGAGACGGCCGGAACGGCAAAATGGACGGCTTTACCGACTGGCTGAGAAAGGTCGGGTGATTCTCCGTGCCATGCGCTTGACGCACAAAATCCGCTCGCCGACACTGCACCCGTGAGATGCACCCGCCCGTGCGGTGCACGGTTTGCCAGCACGGCGGGTCATTCCAGGAGCAACCCGAGGCCGCAGCCTTCCTGCGGCCTTTTTTCTTGTGCGCCCGGCCGGGCGCGCCCACGCGGAGCTGCGAGCATGTCGGTGCCTACCGCTTACCTAGGCGTGATCCTGATCTGGGCGACCACCCCGCTGGCCATCAAGTGGAGTGCGGAGACGGGCTTTTTGTTCGGCGTCACCGCGCGCATGGTCATCGGTGCCGTGCTTTGCTTCGGGTTCATTGCCCTGCTGCGCGTGCCCTTTCCCTGGCACCGGAGTGCGCGCCAGGCCTATTTGGCGGCCACGCTGGGCGTGTTCGGCTCCATGCTGTGCACCTATTGGGGGGCGCAGTACATCCCTTCGGGATTCATCTCCGTGCTGTTCGGTGTCACGCCTTTCGCCACCGGTATCATGGCCGCGCTGTGGCTTGGTGAACGCTTCTTCTCGTTTGTACGGCTCTTCGGCCTGGTCCTCGGGCTGATCGGTTTGCTGCTGGTATTCGGGGCCGGCATTCACCTGGAAGGGCAGGCGTGGCTCGGCATCACGGCGGTGCTGGTAGCCGCGCTGCTGCATTCGGCCAGCACGGTTTGGATCAAGCGCTCTGGCGCCCAGTTGCATCCGGTGGCGTTGAATGCCGGCGCCTTGTCCATCGCGGTGCCTCTCTATCTGGCGACGTGGTATCTCTTCGACGGGCAGGTACCCCATGCGGTGGAGCCACGTTCGCTTTGGGCCATCGTCTATCTCGGCGTGTTCGGCACCGCGCTCGGGTTCGTGCTGTATTTTTACGTGTTGCGCCACCTGCCCGCCGGTGTGATCGCGTTGATCACACTGATCTCGCCGGTGCTCGCCCTTTTCATGGGGCATTGGTTCAACGGCGAGGCGCTGCATGCCCTGGTGTGGGGCGGCACGTCGTTCATCATCGTTGGTCTGTTGTGCTACCAGTTCGGTGGCCGCCTGCTGCGTGTGCGGAGCTGGCGGGAAATGGCCGCCGCGCTTGCTGCGTACAGGCGTGGCGTTGGCAGGCGAGGTGCCCCGGTGCGTGTGCGCGACTGACGGTGTCAGCCGACGAAACGCTCATAGCTGGTAAGCAGGATCTCCAGCACGATGAGCAACACGATGTACCACTCCACACGCAGGCTGCGTTTGTTCTGCAATAGATCGAGGAAGGTCTCGGCGGTGCGTGCGATAAGCGAGAGCTTCGCATCGAGCGCCGCCTGCCGGTCGCCGAGCTCGTACTCGTGGCTGAGCCGGTAATAGAGGCGCTCCAGCTCCGGGTGCTCCCACAGCAGCTCCGGTTTTTCGAGAACGGCGACCCGGCCCACGGTGCGATGCTGCGTGAGGAGCGCGCCGCCGATGTAGTTGACCAATGCTTTGGCCTCCTGCCGCGAGGTGCCTTTCTTGCGCAGGCGTTCGGCAAGCGGTTCGATGCGATCGAACACGCGGGCCACATCGGTTTCGCAGTACGAGAGCACAGCGCTCTTGGCGAGCACGTCGGCGACCACCTGCAAGCGTTCCAGCGAAAATTCCGTCACGGTGACGAGGCCGTCGTCCACGCCCTCCCGCTCGCCGGGGCGGGCGCGGAGCTCCGTATCCTCGCTTTCAGGGCTATCGAACGGGGAACTGATCCAGGGCCTCAGTGTGGCGAGGAATTGTGCCCCCTCCGTTTCGGATACCCCGAACATCACCACGGTCCCGTAGCGGGACAACACGCCATAGCCTTCGCCGACGCGCACCACCAGCGGTGTACGCGCCAGCGCACCGGCATCGAAGCTGCGCAAGTCCAGGCGTTCGCCGAGAAACAGGGCACGTGCAGTCATGGGGCCGAGCCGTGACTGCTCGCATATAGTTTCCTCCAGGGCGGCATCCGGGCCGCTGATCAGAGGCAAGGAGGGGGCGCTCATGTCCGTAGGTCAGTTCTGCAACCGAGAAGTCATCATCGCCCGGCGCAAGGATCCAGTACCTGAACTGGCGCGGCTCATGCGTCAGTACCACGTGGGCGACCTGGTGGTGGTGGAAAGCATAGACGCGCCGGTGCCGGTCGGCCTGGTGACCGATCGCGACCTCGTCGTGGAGGTCATGGCGCAGGAGGTGGAACCTGCCGCCGTGACGGCAGGCGACGTCATGAGCATCGACCTGCTGGTGGCGCGGGAAAGCGATGGCCTGTGGGAGACTCTCAAGCGCATGCGCGCCCGTGCAGTACGGCGCGTGCCCGTGGTGGATGATCAACATGGCCGCCTGGTCGGCATCATCGCCGTGGACGATGTGCTCGAACTGCTGACCGATGAGCTCTCGGCATTGGCGCGAATCCCGTTTCGCGGGCGGGATCTGGAGCAGGAAACCCGCAAATAATCGCCACGCCCAAAAAGTAAGGGGGCCGTGCGGCCCCCTTGGAGTCGGTCCAGAGATGCTACATGGGCTGGCTGATGGTGAACGCGCCGCGGATGTCCCCGACATTGAACCCACGTGCCTGGTCGGCCGGATAATAGGCGTCAAGCTTGGTCTTGACCGGTTCCGCCAGTTCGGCGCCGTGGCACTTGAGGCAGACCTCCGCCGTCGGGATGGCCTTCATGAACCGGAACACGCGCTGGCCATCCTGCTCGACGATCTCGGCATGGGCGAGGTTTTCCACGGCCTCGCCCTTGGCCTTGCGTGCCTCGAAATCGTTCAGCACGGTGGTCTCCCAGGCATCGGGTGCGTTTTCAGTGTTACGCACCTTGAGCGCGGTGCGGGCGATGCGCCAACCGGTCTTTTTGGAGTGCTGTGCGGCAATCCCGGGGGCCAGTTGGTTGCAGACTTCGATGGCCTGCAACGGACCGCCCTCTGCCATGGCGCGCTTCAGCTCGTTCTGCAGGGCGCCGGCGAATTCCTTGATGATGGCAGCGCTCGACTGCTTGCGATCCTGAATTTCGTCAGCAACGGTCGTGAACGGGATGCATACGGCGATGAACGCGAGGATTTTTCTCATGGTGGTGGTTTCCTTCTGTCGATTCCGGTGGAAAAGCGGCCAGCCTAGGTGGCGGTCTGCCGCGCGTCTGTAACTTTAGTCACTGGCCATCCGCCGCGACAGGACCACTGAAAAATGGCCAGCCGGCCCCATGTGGCAGATGCTTCATCGGTGGCTTGCCGGTATGATTTGCGCCGTTTACTCTCTGAGCCATAGGTGAAACATGACAAGTACGCGCCGATCTGCGGCAGCTGTGCTGCTCGCACTTGCGAGCGGCAGCGCCCTTGCAGACTCCCTGGATATCAATCTGCACGATGAAGCCATGCGTGCCACCTTCGCCCATACCGTCAATCCGGGCACCGAGTGGGACGTGGGCCATCTGTTCAATGATGACAACGATTCCGTCACCCACGTCGGCATGCACGTCTCCGGTGAGAACTGGAGCCGCGCAGGCATTTTCGACATCGGCCTGGGTGGCCGCGCCCTGTGGGTTCGCAGCGATGCGGATGACGAAGGGGCGATTGCCCTTGGCGTACGCGTGCGCTTTTCGCCGGTTCACCGGTTGGGGATCGGCGGCGAGTTCTATCACGCACCGGACATCATCGCCTTCGGTGATGCCGAGAGTTACACCGAGGCCAGCCTGCGGCTCGACTACCAGGTATTACCCAAGGCGCTGGTGTACGTGGGCTATCGCAACATCGAGATGGATTTCGAAGGCGTGAGCGATGTGGAACTGGAAGACGACTTCCACGTGGGTATGAAGCTGCTCTGGTGAACAGGTGCGAGAAAAAAGGCCGGGGCGCAAGCCTCCGGCCTTTTTTTGAGCGATCGGCACGACTACTTGCTGGCGCTGTCCTTGAGACTCTTGAGGGCGCTGACCTTTACCACCTCACGGGCAGGCTTCGCCTTCACGGTGATTTCCTCGCCGGTGAACGGGGAGATCATCTTACGCGCCTTGGTGGCAGGCTTGCGCACGCGGCGGATCTTCACACCCACTTCGGGCACGCTGAACTCACCAGAACCCCTCTTCTTCATGTGACGCTGTACGAGATTGCCGAGGACGGCGAACACGGCGCTCACGTCCTTGCGGGCCATGCCGGTCTCTTCCGCGATGACGGAGAGGATCTGGCTCTTGGTCTGCTTCTCGGTGATCGGGGTGGTCTTGGGGGCAGCCGGGGCCGCCTTCTTCACGGCCTGCTTGGCGGCGGTTTTCTTAGCGGCTGCAGCGGGTTTCTTGGCGGCAGGTTTTTTCGCAGTCTTCTTAACGGCCATCGATGTTTCTCCCTATGTTTTTTCGATTCGCGCAGCACGACGTGGCGCGTCGGCGGCTAGATTGTGAAGACAGTTTTGCCAAAAAACAAGCATCGATCCAGGCACCAAAGGGCGTTTTTTTCAGCAAAAATGCGCGATATCACCCCTGTCCGGATGCGCCGGCACGGCGGATGGGAACAGCTCGGGAGAACGAACATGATTGAGGTGGTGACCGTCCGGGTGGCCGGACAGGGCTTGCACCAGGTGACGGACAAAGTGCGGCGGGTGGTTCGGGCCGCCGCGCTGCGCGAGGGGCTTTGCACCGTGTTCATACGGCATACCTCGGCGAGTTTGCTCATCCAGGAAAATGCCGACCCGTCAGCGCGGTGCGACCTGGAGCGCTGGCTCAATCGACTGGTGCCCGAAGACGATGCGCTGTACACGCATACCCTCGAAGGGCCGGACGACATGCCATCGCACATCAAGGCGGCCCTGACGGCGGTGAGCCTGGCCATTCCGGTGCTGGACGGGGATCTCGTGCTGGGTACCTGGCAGGGCATCTACCTGTGGGAGCACCGGCGCCATGCCGGGGAACGGCAGCTGGTGGTTCACGTGGCTTGAGCTGACCCGGATCCCGCTGTTCATCCGCGCCACACATCATGGACTAGTGCACGGCGCCGCGTGCCGCGGGCGGAGAGGCCAGACCGGCAGGGGCCGGCGAGGCGTGGCGCATCACCATACGCCAGCCATCCGTCGCGTGTCGGTAGACGTTGGTGGCGAGGATCTGCAGCGGTTCGGTCTTACCATCGGGGAACAGGATGTTTTCCAGCAGCAGGTGCACGGTGAGTCCGTCGTGCTCGAACGCGCGGCGATCGCTCAGGTGAAAGGCGAGCCGCTCGGCCTCGGCGAACATGTCACGCCAGCCCTGATGCACATCGTCGCCGCGCAGGCGTTCACCGAGCGGATGGACGCATTCGATATCTTCGCTCGCAGCCCAGACCGCACGCATGGCATCGGCATCGGCGCGCTCGAAAGCGGCATAAAATGCCTGCTCTGCGTCGAGCGGCGTGGGATAGCCTGTATTTTCCATGTTTTCTCCGGCTTCCAGGGGGCGCCGCGATAATGATATATGGTATTTCCGCCGTTGCTGATGCGGCGGCCCGTTTCATTTCTCCGGGTAATCTCCGTGTTCGACGTGATCGTGCAAGCCGGCGGGCTGATCCTGTGCGGCGTGTTGTGGCGTGCCTTCAGGCCGTTGGGGCTGGACGCCGACGGGGTGCGCCGCAGCCTGACCGGCGTGGTCTACGTGTTGTTGCTGCCGGCGCTGGTGTTGAGCGTGCTTTGGCGCGCACCCATGGGTGTCGACTCGCTGCGCATCGCGGGCGCCGCCACCCTTGGCGTGCTCAGCGGCCTGGTGCTGGCGTGGCTCTGGTATCGGCGCGTGCGTACCGCACGCCCGCTCATGGGAGCGATGCTGCTTGCCGCCGCATTTCCCAATGCGACCTACATGGGCTTGCCGGTGCTCGAGGCAGCCCTGGGTCCCTGGGCGCGTTCCGTCGCCATCCAGTACGACCTGTTCGCCTGTACACCGCTGCTGCTGACCTTGGGTATGTACTTGGCCGCCCATTACGGGGCCAGCGAGGGAAAGGTCCATCCCCTGGTTGCGCTTCTGCGTGTGCCGCCGCTCTGGGCGGCGGTGGCGGCGGTCGCGCTCAACGCGCTTAATGTCCCCGAGCCGGTGCTGTTGCGGGGGGCACTCGACATGCTCGGCGCGGCCGTGGTGCCGCTGATGCTGTTTTCGCTCGGGCTCGGCTTGCAATGGACACGTGACGGTGCTGCGCGCCTGGTGGCTATCGCTCCCGTGCTTGTGATCCAGTTGGCGCTCGTTCCCCTGCTGGTATGGCTGGGTGGTCGCGGCTTGGGCCTGGCCGATGGATTGCTTACGGCGGTGGTGCTTGAGGCAGCCATGCCGAGCATGGTACTGGGTATCGTGATCTGCGATCGCTATCGGCTCGATACCGCCGCGTATGCCATCGCCGTGACGCTGACCACGGCCGCGAGCCTGGTCACACTGCCCGCCTGGTTCGGCGTGCTCCAGGGCGGCATGTAACGGCTTGGCAGCGGGGAATGCGATCGCCGTGCCAAGTCTGTCGCGTGGGGGCTTTTTCGCGCTAAGCCCGTGATATGATGGGCCCGCACCAAGACAGGAAGGGGGGCATGGGATGTTCCGCACCGTACTATTGGCCGTGCTGATCGCGTTGGCGGTTGCGCCCGCGATGGGCGAGACGGTCTATGTGGACGATACCTTGCGCGTGGGCGTGCGGCGAAACGCGAACAGCGTGGAAGCCCCGCTGGAGGTGGTCGTCACCGGTGCGCTGCTCGAAGTCCTGGAAAGGAGCGGCAATTATTTGCGCGTGCGCACGCCCGCCGGTGTCGAAGGTTGGGTCGGCAGCATGTATGTCACCAGCAATCCCCCTGCGCGTCACCTTGTCGAACAGTTGCGCGCCGAGAATGCGCAACTGAAAAGCGAGCTACAGGCGGCAACGTCTGCGCAACCCTCCCCCGAGGTGTCCGCGGCCCTGGTCGAGCAGCTGGATTCGCTGCGCCAGCAGAACGAAGCATTGCAGGCGCAGGCTGCGGATCTCGGTGAGTCCGGGCTGAGCGCATGGGGCATCGCCGCCGCGCTCATTGCGCTGTTTATAGGCGGATTCGCCCTTGGCAAACGCCACGAGCGCGACCGCGTCGTGCGCCGCTTCAACGGCCTCGAGATCTGACCCCAGGGCAACTGTTCCGAACCGGCCGACATGGGAGCGAACGGTCGCCAGAGTTCGAGGCCCTGGCGTGACCCGCCATGAACGCGCGGTGATCTGAAGGGTTCCCCGCTTCCTGTCCGCTCCCGGCTTGAAGAAATCTTTGGCCCCCCAGCCCTCGGCAACCGCTCCTGCGTTGCCCTCGACCGCCTGCTCCCGGCGCGGTCTACCTCCCCCGTCCATGGGGTCGTACCTCGCGCATCCATGCGCTCGTCTCCCGGAGGGAGAGGGGTAGAAAAACACGTTTCCTTGCGTCTTTGCGAGAACTCACCTAAGCCAAGTTCGGACCACTCAGCCCGTCACCCTGCCGCCGCGAACCCGCCGTGCTGACGGAAGTGGGCGCGCAGCCGTTCCGCGAAGTCCGCCACCACCGAATTCACCACCGCCGGGCGCTCCACCAGCGCGTCCTGCCATGCCCGTACGCGCGGCAGGTCGTCAAGCCGTGGCAGCGGGTGCCACGTCGCCATCAGGCGATGGCGTACGAAGAACGGCGCGAAGGCCGCATCCACCAGCGCAAAGGCCTCGCCGTTGAACCAGGGGCCGGCGATGTGCGGCTCCAGGCGCGCCAGATCGGCGGTCAACACCTCGGCCAACTGCACGAACTCCGCCTCGTCACGGGCCAGGCCGAGGCGATACTGGGTCATGAGCAGCCCCGAAGAGAATTCAGTCCAGGCACGATTCTTGGCGCGCACCAGCGGATCGGCCGCTTGCAGCGGCGGCGGTGTAGTCTCGTCCAGGTATTCCATGATGACCGCCGACTCGAACAGGACCTCCTCGCCCACCCGCAACAGGGGCACCTTGCCGAGCGGGGAGATGTTGCGAAACCACGCGGGCGGGTCGGCAAGGTCGATGTAGGTGATGTCGAAATCGATGCCCTTCTCCCGCAGCACGATGACCGAGCGTTGCACGAAGGGGCAGAGATCGAAGCTGACCAGTTCAGGCCTGACCATGGCTCAGCCCGGCGGCCAGGCAAGATAGCGTCCCGCCAACACGTGCAGGTGCATGTGAAACACGGTCTGGCCCGCATCCTCGTTGGTGTTCATCACCAGGCGAAAGCCACTTTCCGCGAAGCCCGACTCGGCGGCCAGGCGCTTGGCGGTCAGGAACAGCTTGCCGACCAGCGCCGCGTCCGAATCCGCCAGCTCGTTGACCGACACGATGTGCTTGCGCGGGATCACCAGCAGGTGCGTGGGGGCGACCGGCTGGATGTCGCGGAACGCCACCACGTCCTCGTCCTGATAGACGATGTTCGCCGGCAGGGTGCCTGCGGCGACGTTGCAAAAGACACATGCCATGGGATTTCTCCTCTTGTTGTTGGATGCCGGCGTCCTGTGCAATGAACGCCGTTCCGCGAGCGCGGTCGTTAATCGCGGGATTCGTCTCCCGCCACTGCGGCACGGATGGGTAAAATGTGCATCCCTTTCGTATGCGACAGCCGGATAACCTTACTTCATGAGCCGCTCAGTTCCCAAGGTCGGATTCGTCAGCCTCGGCTGCCCCAAGGCCACCGTGGATGCCGAACGCATCCTCACCCAGTTGCGTGCCGAGGGCTACGCGATGGTACCGGACTTTGCGGACGCCGACCTGGTGGTGGTGAACACCTGCGGGTTCATCGATGCCGCGGTGGAGGAATCCCTGGACACCATCGGTGAGGCCCTGGCCGAGAACGGCCGCGTGGTGGTGACCGGCTGCCTCGGCGCCAAGGACGAGGTGATCCGCGCCAGCCATCCGCAGGTGCTGGCCGTCACCGGCCCGAACCAGCTCGAAGCGGTGATGGAAGCCGTGCATGCCCATCTGCCGCCGGAGCACGACCCGTTCGTGGACCTGGTGCCCCCGGGCGGCGTGAAACTCACGCCGCGCCACTATGCCTACCTGAAGATTGCCGAAGGCTGCAATCAATTGTGCAGCTTCTGCATCATTCCCTCCATGCGCGGACGGCTGGTGAGCCGGCCGGCCGGCGAGGTGCTGGCAGAGGCCGAGCGGCTGGTGTCGGCGGGCGTGCAGGAATTGTTGGTGGTATCCCAGGACACCGGCGCCTATGGCGTGGATCTGAAATACCGCACTTCGTTCTGGAACGGTCGCCCGGTGCGCACCCGCACGACCGAACTGGCGCGCGAGCTGGGACAGCTGGGTGTCTGGGTGCGGCTGCATTACCTCTATCCCTATCCGCACCTGGACGAGATCCTGCCGCTCATGGCCGAGGGACTGGTGCTGCCTTATCTGGACGTGCCGCTGCAACATGCGAGCCCCGCCATCCTCAAGGCGATGCGCCGTCCCGGCGACGTGGAGGGCACGCTGCGGCGCATCGAGCAGTGGCGACGTGAGTGTCCGGACCTGACCCTGCGCAGCACCTTCATCGTGGGCTTCCCGGGCGAAACGGACGCGGATTTCGAGCGCCTGCTGGAATTCCTTGAGGAGGCTCGGCTCGATCGCGTCGGCGCGTTCGCCTACTCGCCGGTGGAAGGGGCGGCGGCCAATGCGCTGCCCGGCGCGGTGCCGGAGGAACTGAAGGAGGAGCGCCTCGAGCGTTTCATGGAATTGCAGGCGGCGATCAGCGCCGACAAGCTGCAGGACCGCGTGGGACACATTGAGACGGTGCTGGTGGACGAGCTGTTCGAGGATGGTGTGGTCGCACGCTCGCGCGGCGATGCGCCCGAGGTGGACGGCAATGTGTTCATCGAGACCGACGCGGAACTCGCGCCGGGACAGTTCGTCGAGGTGCGCATCACGGCCGCCGGCGAGCACGATCTGTACGCTGAACTGATCTGAACCGCGGTTACGGTTTTCGCTTATTTAATCCCGGGAGCGAAGCTGGCTATATCCCCTTGTCGTTTGTTTCTGGTTATTTGGGGGGAATACCATGAACTTTTTCGACGCGTTGAACATCCATCTCGCCTGGAAACAGCGTCTGCGTGAGTACGTGGAAGGCGAAGGCGCTGAACGTCTCGATCCTGCCATCGTCGGCAACCATCATTGCTGCGAGCTCGGCCGCTGGATTGCCGAAGAGTCCGAGGCGCGCAAGGATTCGCCTGAGTTTGCCGCCATGTGTGAACAACACGCGGCGTTTCATCGCTGCGCCGGGCTGGTCGTCGAGCACATGCAGGCCGGTGATGTCTCCACCGCACGGGATCTGCTGCTGACTGACTACGCGGTGCTGTCGGCCCGTGTAGTGAAGGCCATCACCAAGCTCAACCGGGCCCTGGAAAGCGAAGCAGTCGCGGCCTGACGGTCCAAGCTGCCGAGGGCGCACGCGACACGTTGCCGCGTGCGCCCTGGTTCCGGTTTTCATCGGCGACGCGTGTGCGTGCATCCGCCGCCTTCATCCTCAGCGATCTTTCTTGAACAGCGCGTCCAGGGCGCTGCGTGCCTCATCGTCCGCCGCTTGCGCGGGCGCCGTGCCGGTGCCGAACAGCGCGTCGAGCGCGGCCCGCGCGCCGGTATTTGCCGGCGGCTCGCCCGCATAGGCGCCTGATCGCGCCACGAAATAGTCGCAGAAATTCGCCTGTGTCTTGTCGCGCGGCGGCTCGGCGCGTTCCTCACGGCAACGCTCCGCTGTGTGGGGTTCATACCGCCCGCACATCACGCAGACATGCAGCTCTGCGCCGCAGCGGCGGCAGGCCTCCAGGCGCGCGAAACGCCCGTCACCCGGCCATGCCGTGCCGCATTTCCAACATACCAGTGCGTCGTTCATTGCGTGTGCCTTCTCCTCAGGCGCCCCAGCGCAGCAGGGCGCGTCGCCAGCCACTGAGACCCTCGAAGTGGCGCAAGGTTGCCAGCCCGAGGGCCGGGTCGTCGGTGATGAGGTTATCGACCCCGAGCACGAGCAGCCGCAGCATCTCGTCGCGGCTGTTCACGGTCCAGCTGTGCACGGCCATCTCGCGTTCGTGGGCCTCGCGCACCAGCGTGGCGCTCACGGCACGGTGATCGACGCTCACGAAGTCGGCGGGCGCGGGCGGCAGGCTGGCCTCGGCTATCACGTGGCCCACCCGCAATTCGGGCGCCCTGACCTTCGCCAGGGCCACCAGGGCGGGGTTGAACGAACACACCGCCGCCTGATCGAGGAAGCCCTGCTCTTTCAACAGCGTAACCACCTGCGTGACGAGTGTATCGCCATGGCCGTAGTCCTTGAGCTCGATGTTGAGCCCGATGCGGCCCCGCGCCGAGGCGATGAATTCCGCCAAGGTGGCGATACGCACCCCGCCCGGCGACACGGGCAGGTCACCAACATGCAGGTCACGGACGCGGCGGGGATCGGCCGCGAATCCCGTGAGGTCCTCGTCGTGATGCACCACCACGACGTCATCGGCGGTGAGCTGCACGTCGATCTCCGCCCACGGCGTTCCGTAGGCGATGGACTGCGCCAACGCCTGCAATGAATTTTCCGGCCCGCGTGCGGCGCCGGCCCGATGGGCGGTGATTTCTGGCATGTGATTGGATGGGGTACTGGCAACGCAACCGATGGTTCCGGCGCCTCGGTGACGCGTTGGTTGATTGTAGATGCGACGCAAATGAAAAGGCCCGCGGTTGCGGGCCTTCTCGTGCGCGTCACCCGGTGCTTCAGGCGGCGCGGCTGCGCTGGATCATCTCATGGATGATCGGGGCCAGGATGATTTCCATGGCAAAGCCCATCTTGCCGCCGGGTACCACGATGGAGTTGCGGCGCGACATGAAGCTGTCCTTGATCATGGACAGCAGGTACGGGAAGTCCACGTTGAACTTCTTCGGATCGCGGAAGCGGATCACCACGAAACTCTCGTCGGGCGTCGGGATGTCGCGGGCGATGAAGGGGTTCGAAGTGTCTACCGTGGGCACGCGCTGGAAGTTGATGTCCGTACGCGAGAACTGCGGCGTGATGTAGTGGACGTAGTCCTCCATGCGGCGCAGGATGGTGTCGACGATGGCCTCAGCGGTGTAGCCGCGCTGGGCGTTGTCGCGGTGGATCTTCTGGATCCACTCCAGGTTCACGATGGGCACCACGCCGATGAGCAGGTCGGTGTACTTGGACACGTCCACGTCGCCGGCCACGACGCCGCCATGCAGGCCTTCATAGAACAGCACGTCGGTCTTTTCGGCGATTTCTTCCCAAGGCGTGAACTCGCCGGCCTTGAGGCCGGGATAGGGGCGGGCTTCTTCCTCGGAGTGCAGGTAGTAGCGGCGCTTGCAGGAGCCGGTCTCGCCGTAGGTCTTGAAGGTCTCGCCGATCAGATCGAAATGGTTGGCGTCAGGACCGAAGTGGGACAGGTTCTTGCCCTCTTTGGCGAAACGGGCAATGGCCTCCTTCATCTCCGAGCGGCTGTAGCGATGAAAGCTGTCGCCTTCCACCACCAGCGGCTTGATCTTCTCGCGGAAGAAAATGTGTTCGAAGGCGTTCTTGACGGTCGTGGTGCCGGCGCCGGAAGAGCCGGTGACGGCGATGACCGGGTGTTTCTGCGACATGGCATGTGCTCCCTAAGTTGCAAAATTAATAATTGCTAAAAGTCGAATGGTTCGATTGTAGCCGCTGGGGCCGTCGAATCGCCTATCTCCTGTGGGAGATAGGCCCTAAGTATTTGTAATTGTGGGTGATGGCGAAACAAATCGGGTAACCGGGCCGCGGCGGGCCCGCTTACCCCAGGCGCAGGTCTGTCGGAGGACGCCGCCTAACCGGCCTGGCGCTCACGCGTCACGGCACGGTAGCCGATGTCGCGACGGTACTGCATGCCTTCGAAGTGGAGGCGGGCCGCCAGCGCGTAGGCGCGCTGTTGCGCCTCGGCGACGGTCGCGCCCAGCGCGGTGGCGCAGAGCACGCGCCCGCCGGCGGTGACCACCTGGCCATCGCGCTCCGTGGTGCCGGCGTGGAACACGCGGGCCTCCGTGGTATCGGCCTCGTCGAGGCCGCTGATGATGTCGCCCTTGCGAACCTCGGCGGGGTAACCGCCTGCCGCCAGCACCACGCCGAGTGCGGCGCGCGGGTCCCATTCCGCCCTGACCTTGTCCAGGCGGCCGTCCAGGGCCGCCTCGCACAGCGCCACCAGGTCCGACTGCAAGCGCAGCATGATGGGCTGGGTCTCCGGATCACCGAAGCGGCAGTTGAATTCGATGACCTTGGGCGTGCCATCCGCACCGATCATCAGGCCGGCGTACAGGAAGCCCGTGTAGGGGTGGCCTTCCGCGGCCATGCCGCGCACCGTGGGCTCGATGACTTCGCGCATGACCCGTGCGTGTATCTCGGCCGTGACCACCGGCGCGGGCGAATAGGCGCCCATGCCGCCGGTGTTGGGGCCGGTGTCGCCGTTGCCCACACGCTTGTGGTCCTGGCTGGTGGCCATGGGGATGATGTGCTGGCCGTCCACCATGACGATGAAGCTGGCCTCCTCGCCATTGAGGAATTCCTCGATGACCACGCGATGACCCGCTTCGCCGAAGGCGTTGCCCGCGAGCATGTCGCGCACCGCGTCTTCGGCCTCGCCCAGGGTCATGGCCACGATCACGCCCTTGCCTGCCGCGAGCCCGTCGGCCTTTACCACGATGGGTGCACCCTTCTCGCGCACGTAAGCGAGCGCGGCGTCAACGTCGGTGAAATTGGCGTAGGCGGCGGTGGGGATGCGGTGACGGGCGAGGAAGTCCTTGGTAAAGGCCTTGGAGCCTTCCAGTTGGGCCGCGGCCTTGGTCGGGCCGAAGCAGCGCAGTCCGGCGGCGCGGAACGCATCCACGATGCCGATGACCAGCGGTGCCTCGGGGCCGACGATGGTGAGCCCCACGTCATTCTGCTGCACAAAGGCGATGAGGGCGGAGATGTCGGTTGCCGCGATGGCGACGTTTTCCACACCCGGCTCACGCGCCGTGCCGGCGTTGCCCGGGGCCACATACACCTTGTCGACCTTGGGCGACTGGGCCGCCTTCCAGGCAAGCGCATGCTCGCGCCCGCCGCTGCCGATGACGAGAACCTTCATTGCTGGCGAATTCCTCAGAAAAAAATCAGTTCGCGACAGTGTCGATATGGATGCGACGCACCGTCAATGCGCGTCGCGACTGTTGTGATGGAGCATGTATTTGGCGGTTTCGTACATGCCCACCGCCAGGCGATGCATGCGTGCGGTGCGTTCGGGTTCTTGCGCCGAAAGATCCGCGCGCACGTCCGCGCCGTCGAGGCGGAACAACCGGGGCTGACTGCCCTCGATGTCGGTACGCAGCAGATAGCCGTCGCCAAGCACGCCGATTTCCCGCCGGCCATGGTTGATGACGAACGCATAGCTCTGGCCGTCATGGCGCGGGTCCAGCAGATCGCGGCCGAGGGTGCGTACCCGATAGGGCTGGCCCGCCAGCCGCGCCACCGTGGGCAGCACGTCCACCTGGCTGGCCACGCGTTCGTCCACCTGCGCGGCGACGCGGCCCGGCGCGTAGATGACCAGCGGCACGCGATGGGCGTTCAGCTCAAGTTGGGTCTCAGCCGGGCCCGCGTGCTGGCCGGCGTTGCCGCCGAGCCCGTGATCGCCGAAGAACACGAACACGGTGTTGGCGAAATACGGCTCCTTGCGCGCCGCCTCCATGAACCAGCCCACCGCGTGGTCGAGGAAGCGGAAGGAATTGAATTCGGCCTCGTCGTCGAAGCCGTATTTCTGCACGGTCGCGTTGCCCGGGGACAGCGACTCGAAGCCGCGGTTGTCGTCGGGAATGGTATAGGGGCGGTGGCCGCCGGAGGTCTGGATGTAGGCGACGAAGGGCTTGTCGAGCCCGCGCAACACCTTGTTCGCCTCCTCGAACAGCGACAGGTCGGAGATGCCCCACACGTCGACGCGCGGGCTCTCGTAACTGCCCTCTTCGTAGATGTGCAGCCCCGGGATGTTGTGGGAGAGCACGCCGCGGATGTTGCCCCAGCTGGCGCTGCCACCGAGGAAGTAGAACTTCTCGTAGCCGTCCAGCCCGGCCAGTACGGAGTGCTGGTTGACGATGACGGGGTTGCGCGACGAGGTGCCGTTCAGCTCTACGTCGGGCGTGCCCGTGGTGGTGGCGAACACGGCCCGCGCAGTGCCGGTGTGGGGCACGAAGAAGCTGGGAAAGTACATGCCGTCGCGGGCGATCCGGGCCATGTGGGGCGTGGGATCGAGCGGGTTGCCCGAGAAGCTGGTCTTATAGGTGGCGAAGGATTCGAGCTGCACCACCACGATGTTGGGGCGCGTGGCGGCACTGCCGGCCACACTGCGCTCAAAGCGCAGGGCCGCGCGATCCGGTGCGTCGATGCCGAGGAACCCGGCCATCACGTCATAGTACTCGCGCACCTTGTCCTCGTCGTAGCTCACGCCGCCGTTCTTGCGCGTATCGAGGAAATAGTGCAGCGGGTTGACGGCCACGGCGGCTGCGAAGGCGTGCGGGCTGAAGTAGGCGTCGCTCCAGCGCAGCGGATACCAGGAGACCTTGCCGTAGACCCCGCCCAGCATGACGAAAAAGGTGACCACGCCCACCGCGACGCGTCCAGGCCAGCGCAGCACCGATGCGGGCTGTGCGGCCACATGCCCGAACAGGCGATGCACCGCATAGGCGACCGCGGCCGTCGCCGCGAGGATGCCGAGTGTGATCCACACCACCGGATAGGATTCCCAGACCATGACGAACGAGATGTCCGCGTTCTCGAGGAAGCGCAGCACGGTGTTGTCCACGCGCGTGGCGAGATAAGCGTAGTGGCCGAAATCCAGCGCATAGAACAGCGCCAGACCCAACGCCGCGAGCGTCACATAGCCGGACCAGAACAGCCGCCTGACCGGACCCTCGAACGGGCTCAGCGGGCGGATGCCCGCCAGCACGGCCAGTGGCACGAGCAGCACGAGCACGACGCGCAGGTCGAACTTGGCGCCGAGATAGAACGCGTAGGCGAGGTCACGGGCCGCGACCGGATCGGCCGCATTGTTGAAGGCGAGGAAAAAGGCCAGGCGGAGCACCGCGAGCAACAACACGCCGGTACCGGCGGTCATCAGCAGGAAGCGAATGAGACGTGGAAGACGCGACATGGGACGGACCACACGAAACGAGGCCGCGAGTATACCACGCAGGTCCGGGTGCCCTTTCGCAGGCGTTGGCGAGTGGTGCACAATCGCCGCGTTTTCGGCAAGGAGCCTCACCGATGTTGCGAACCCTGTGGGCACGCCGCCCCCTACGCTGGCTGTTGGCATTCGCCGCCCTCGTGGCCCTGTGGGGCGTCGGCCGGCTGACCCAGGTCGCCTGGCAGAGCCTGTATTCCGGCGAACGCCTGCCCTATCTGCAGCGGCTCGCGCCCACGCAGGTCACTATCCGCTGGCAGACCGTCGAGGACAGCGAAGGCGTGGTGCGCTACGGCCCGGACAGTCGGCTCGAATTTACCGCCGGTGAGGGACGCGGCCGGCAGCACGAGGTGGTGCTGGAGGGACTGCACGCGGGGACGCGCTATTTCTATGCAGCGGGCGGCCACGAGCCCGCCTCGTTCGTAACACCGCCGACACCCGGCAGCGACGTGCCGGTGCGCCTCTGGGCCATCGGGGACTCGGGGCAGGTGGGCGAGGGTTTATTGGCCGTGCGCGACGCCGCGGTGCGCTGGATGGAGGCCAATCCACGGGGCGATCGGCCCTTGTTCGATGCAGGGCTGGCACTCGGCGACAACGCCTACCGGTCCGGCACCAACCCGCAGTACCAGGCCGCCTATTTCGGTCCGTACGGCGCGCTGCTGCGGGCCTTCATGTTCTGGCCGGCCTACGGCAATCACGATGCGCGCCGCTGGACCTATTTCAGGGTCATGACATTGCCCGAGAACGGCGAGGCGGGCGGTATACCCTCCGGCACCGAGCACTGGTATGCGTTCGATCATGGGCCCGTACACGTGGTCGTGCTGGACTCGGAAGCGAGCGATCGTGCCAGCGACGGACCCATGCTGCAGTGGCTGCGCGAGGATCTGGCGGCCAATCGCCTGCCCTGGCTCATCGCGGTCATGCACCATCCGCCCTGTACCGACGCCAGCCACAGATCGGACGACCCGGGCGACAGCGGCGGGCGCATGCGCGACATGCGCGAGAATGCCTTACCGATCCTGGAGGCCGGTGGTGTGGACCTGGTGTTGTCGGGGCACAGCCATTCCTACGAACGTTCACACCTGCTGGACTGCCATTACGGCACGTCCGATACGCTGGTGCCCGGCATGGTCATGGCGCGCGGCGGTGATGGTGCGGTGTTCGAGAAGCCGTCGGCGGGACGCGCCGCCCACGAGGGCGCGGTTTACGTGGTTGCCGGCTCCTCGTCCAAATTGGACTCCGCGGAATTCGGCCACCCCGCCATCGCCGCGTCGCAACGCCGCCTCGGCTCGGTGGTGATCGACGTGGCGGGCAAGCGCCTGGACGCCCGCTTCATCGACAGCGAAGGGTCGGTGCGCGACCGCTTCGCCATCGTGAAGGGATCCGGCACGGTGCGTCCCAACGTGTGCCGGTGAGCAGACTCGGGGTGGTCCCGCCTGGCATCTCGATCAGTATTTGAACTGATGGACCAGTGCGCGCAGCTCTTCGCTGAGCTTGGCCAGGCTGGCGCTGGCACGCGTCACTTCCTCCGTGGCCGCGGCGGATTGTTCGGCGCCGCCGGCGATTTCCGTCACGTTGCGATCGATCTCCTTGGCCACTGCCTCCTGTTCCTGGGTGGCGCTGGCGATCTGTGCACTCATGTCCGAGATGCGTGCTACGGTCGGTACGATGTCGTCCAGGGCGCGCGCGGCGGCCTCGGCCTTTTCCACGGTCTGCGCGGTGAGTCCGCGGCTCGCGCCCATGGCTTCCACCGCATGCTGCGCCCCCGTGCGCAGGGCGTCGATCATGTCGCGAATCTCCTGGGTGGCATCCTGAGTCCGCGCCGCCAGCGTGCGCACCTCATCGGCGACCACGGCGAAGCCGCGCCCCTGCTCGCCTGCCCGCGCCGCCTCGATGGCAGCATTGAGTGCGAGCAGGTTGGTCTGCTCGGCGATGCCACGGATCACGTCCAGCACGCTGCCGATGTTTTCCACCTCTTGTTCCAGGGTGGTAACCGCACCGGTGGTCGCATCGATTTCTGAAGACAAGGCGGCAATGGCACCGCGCGCCTCGCGCACCAGTCGGCTTCCCTCGATGGCGGTGCCGTCCGCCTCCTGCGCTGAGTGCGCCGTATCGGAAGCGCTGCGTGCCACCTCCTTGACCGTCGCAGCCATCTCGTTCATGGCCGTAGCCACCTGATCGGTCTCGCCCTGCTGGCGGCGCACCGCCGCACGGGTCTCCTGCACCGAAGCCGACAACTGCTCGGCGGAGCTGGCCAGGTGCAAGGTGGCGTCACCGACCTGACGCATTACGTCCTGCACTTTTTGCACGAAATGATTAAACGCGCGCGCCAGCGCGGTGAGTTCGTCCTTACCTTCGGCGTGCAGCCTGCAGGTCAGATCACCTTCGCCGGAGGCGATATCCTCCATGGCGGCCGTAGTGCGCGACAGCGGGCGCAGAATGCTGTGGATAATCACCAGCGACAATAGGACGAGGAGGGCTGAGACTGCCCCAAGGCGGAGCACACCCGTCGCTACATTGCTCAGGAACGTCTCGTGTACGTCGCTCACGTAGATACCGGTGCCCACGACCCACCCCCAAGGGACGAACTGTGCCACGTAGGACACCTTGGGCTCGGGCTTCGTCTGGCCCGGTTTGGGCCATTGGTAGGCGACCGTCCCGCTGCCTCCGCGCCGTGCGGTATCCACGAACTCGCGGAACATGTACTTGCCGGCGGGGTCACGCAGATCGGTCACGGACTTGCCGTTCAATTCCGGCTTGAACGGGTGCATCACCATCACGCCGTTCATGTCGTTGATCCAGAAATACTCCTGTCCGGAGTGGCGCATGGCGGCGATCACCTCCGCCGCGCTGCGTCTGGCCTCCGCCGCGGAGAGGAGGCCCTGTGCAAAGAGCCCGTGATAGTGCGCGAGCACACCGTTCGCGACCTCCACCAGCGCGCGCGTCTGCAATTCCTTTTCAGACATGAGCTGGCCACGGCCCTGTACCAGCGTAAAGGCTTGCACGGCAATGAGTCCGAGGACCGCGAAGGTGACGAGAACAACAAGTCGTGCCCGAATCGACATATGCTGTAACGCGTTCATAGGGATTCCGTTAAAAAATATGGCTCGTCAGCAGAATCTGTGGGTGAACTCCGGCTCCGGTAGAGCGCCAAGTGCATGATACAAAGCAGTTTCAGCGCCATGAAACGTTCGAAAACCGAAGGATTTTCTGGAGGTCAGTTTTGCCT
>Ga0265293_10002910_pt1 | contig 32955 bp, 33 predicted proteins | sample Munlanlewell138R_FD_192505 | JGI IMG/M metagenome (GOLD analysis project Ga0265293, IMG submission 192505) | Leachate microbial communities from a municipal landfill in Southern Ontario, Canada - Leachate well 138R | ecosystem: Engineered > Solid waste > Landfill > Unclassified | place: Canada... | reverse complement strand
CCACTAGGGAGTATAATGAGCTTAGAGATAAAGTCTATGTTCCTTGATTTTACGAGAAAATTAGCACAAAACTTTTTATATTTTTTTATCTTAGTAGTCTTGCATCTAGCCCTTACGCATCTCTTTGCTTTGGGATATTATGCTATTTATTTTATACTACTATTTTTTATCTCTTATGGATTGTATAGATATCTTAAAAACATCTCTTATGTTATTCTTTTTTTATTTTTAGTGATGGGGCTGCTTTTTATAAATACCCAAATCTATGAAGAGATGCTTTTTGAGATATATCTACATTTCAACGCAACGCATCTAAGAATTTTTGTAGATAGTGAAGTTTTGTACGCACTTTTGGCACTTCATCTTATTGTTTTTATTAATTTAAAAAAGTTTGACAAGATTTGGGCTATAATAGATAAATTTTTTTTCAGGAAATAATATGTATATAGAAGAGTTAAAATTTTCACTATGGGCAGATTTTATAGAGAGAGACTACCTCGATCGTGAGTTTAAAGAGTTAATAAATCGTGGCATCATTAACGGAGCTACATCGAACCCAGCGATATTTAAGAGTGCAATTTTAACTTCTGGTGCATATAAAGAGCAACTAGCATCATTAGAGGGTTTAAGTGCTAAGGCGAAGTATGAAGCAGTTGCGATATATGATATACAAAAGGCAGCAGATATCTTAAAACCACTCTATGACAAGGGTGATGATGGATATGTTAGCATTGAAGTTGACCCATTTTTTTGCGACGATGCAGAGGCGACTTTAGAAGAGGGTAAAAGACTATATAAAGAGATAAATAGAGAAAATGTAATGATAAAAGTACCAGCTACAAGTGCTGGATATATCGCAATTGAGGGCTTAATCTCAGAAGGTATCCCAGTAAATGCGACCCTTATATTTAAAAAAGAGCAAGCTATATCTTGTGCTAAGGCCATTGAGAGAGGGTTAAAAAAGTCTAACAAGAATGTTGATAGCGTTATTAGCATCTTTGTAAGTAGAGTTGATCGTGCTATAGATGCAAGACTAAAAGAGGCTGGAGTTGAGACCTCTCTTAGTGGCATCTACAACACCGCTGACATCTATAGTGCTATACAAGAGATGAATGTTGATGGGTGTAGAGCTCTTTTTGCGAGTACTGGAGTAAAAGATGACTCGCTTGAAGCATCTTACTATGTGGATAAACTGCTCGGATTTAACTGTGTAAATACAGCCCCAATTGATACTATAAAAGCTTTTGATGATAATGAGATAAAAGAGCAAACTTTGCCAATAGATGCAGCTCTAATCAAAGAACATTTTAAAAAAGTAAAAGCTGCTGGGATTGACCTTGATGAGGTGCTTGATGGGCAGATTGAAGATGGGCTTATAGCGTTTAAAGATGCATTTAAAGAGATATTGGACGCGTTATGAAAAATGAAGTAGATGTTTCAAAGCTAACCTTTGCTCAGGTAAATAAGATAAGAACATATCTTAAAAAGATGATAGAGCTAAAGGGAAGTGACCTCCATGTAAAAGCAAATTCTGCAATAAGAGCTAGAATAAATGGAAACATAGTTCAGTTTGCTGGAGATATATTTTCTAAAGAGGATGCTCTTACCTTTGCAAAAGAACTTTTAAAAGGTAGATTTAGTGAGTTAGTTGAAAACAAAGAGATAGATTTAGTTTATCCATTTGATGAAAGAAATCGTTTTCGTGTAAATGTTTTTTTTCAGATGGATGGGATTTCTGCTGTTTTTCGTGCAATTCCCATCACAATCCCAAGTTTAAATGATTTGCATCTACCTGAAGTAGTAAGAGAACTTGCAAATAAAGAAAGAGGGCTTATTTTAGTGACTGGCGTAACTGGTAGTGGTAAGTCCACTACACTGGCGGCCTTGATAAATGAGATAAACTTAACAAAGAAAAAGCATATTATCTCCATAGAAGATCCTATAGAGTTTGTTCATAAGGACAAAGGCTGCATCATAAATCAACGCTCAGTAGGACAAGACACACTCTCTTTTGACAAAGCACTTCGTGCAGCACTAAGAGAAGACCCTGATATTATTTTAGTTGGGGAGATGCGAGACCGTGAGACTATAAATCTTGCACTTCATGCTGCAGATACAGGGCACCTAGTCTTCTCAACTCTTCATACCATAGATGCAAAAGAGACTATAAACCGCATTGTTTCTACATTTCCTACAGATGAGCAAAATCGTGTAAGACTCTCACTCTCTGGTGTAATCCAAGGCATAATCTCACAAAGACTTATCCCTACAATAGATGGAGGAAGAAGAGCTGCTATGGAGATTTTGGTTCGTACTCCAACTATAGAGAAGCTTATCATGGAAAATCGTGATTATGAGATAAAAGATGCGATAGAAAAGGGAAAAGAACACTATAAATCTCAAAGTTTTGATCAGCATATCTTAGAACTTTATAACGAAGGCATTATTACTAAAGAAAAAGCAAAAGATTATGCTACAAGTGCCTCTGATTTGGAGCTAAGAATGAGTGGTTTAAGTTCGTCTAAAACTACTAAAAATACAAATGCTGATAAAAATAGAGAAGAAATTTCTACTCAAGAAGAAGATATTTTTGATTTAAAGTAGAATTTAAAGCTTAAGCTTGTATAATTCCGAATATTTTTTAATTAAGGATTTAAATATGTTAGAAGGCATAATTAGAGAGAGTATTGGCAAACAAAGTACTAAAACTTTTCGTCGTGATGGATATCTAATTGCTAACATCTACGGAAAAGGGCTTGAGAATATCAACGCTGCATTCAAAATGAATGAATATATCCGTACTGTTCGCAACAAAGATACTTTAGCATTTCCAGTTTTGGTTGGTGGTAAAGAGATGAATGTTGTAGTTCAATCATATGAAGCACATCCTGTGACAGGACTTTTACTGCACGTTGATTTGATGGTAGCACAACCAGGTGTTGTAACTACGTATAATGTACCAGTAGTTACTGTAGGTGATGCAATAGGTCTTAAAAACAAAGGTCTCATTCACAAAGCTAAGCCTCGTTTAACTGTAAAGGGAGCGATAGAAAATGTTCCAAGTAAGTTTGAGATAGATGTTACTAAGATGGACGTTGGCGATTCTAAGCTTGTTCGTGATTTAGTGGCTATCCCTAATGTTATCATGCGCGATGCTGATCGTGTTGCAGTAGTTAGTATTATCAAAGCTAAGTAATACCATGTTAAACACTATAATGAGCATAGCCCATTATAGTGGCAGGGACAAATGTCCCTATAACCCCCTTATTATGGAGTATGCCATTTTAAAGCATACACAGAAACTGCAAAAAAAAAGTTTTTTTGAGAGTTTAAAGGACTTTAAATGTTAATAGTCGGACTTGGTAACCCAGGCCCCTCGTACTCCAAAAATCGTCATAACATTGGTTTTATGGTTATAGATGAACTTGCTCGTAGAAACAATGCTCAAAAGCTATCCTCTTCGTCATTTAATGGTGAACTATTTAAGTACTCAAATCATTTTTTATTAAAACCACTTACATATATGAACCTCTCTGGTGAATCTATACAAGCTGTTAAAAACTTCTATAAAATAGATGAAGTAGTTGTAATACATGATGATTTAGACTTGCCTTTTGGAGCAATTCGCTTTAAGCGAGGTGGTGGCCATGGTGGGCATAATGGGCTTAAGTCGACTGATGAGAAAATCTCAAAAGAGTACATAAGAGTTAGGCTCGGGATAGGAAAACCAGACCATAAAGGTGAAGTTTCATCTTATGTTTTGAGTGATTTTAATGATGAAGAAGCTAAACATTTATCTAGCTGGATCACTCATGCTTGTACGGCAATAGAACATTTAGAGAATTCTTCGCTTGAAGATGCAAGTTCAAAGTATTCAGTTAAACAATTTCAGATAAAATAAGACCTATTTTTAATACTTTTAGCTCAGTTTTTGAGAATTCATTGGAAGGAATAATTTGTTACTATTTAAATATATCTCTTTTCATTACTTAAAATTTTTCCTCATAATATTGAGTGCTCTAGTGATGTTTTTAGTTGGTTTTGACTATATGGAAAATGCAGATTCACTAACAGCATCTGCAAACTTAATGCTTATCTACTTAGTTTACAAATCTTTTTTTGCTATAGATATGCTTTTACCACTCTCTTTAATTTTCGCGATGATTAGTACAAAAATATACCTCATTCGTTCAAATGCATTGGTCTCCTTTTACTCTCTTGGCTATTCAAGAATCGATGTGCTTAGACCTTTTGTTGTTGTCTCTACGGTTATTATAGTTCTGTTTATATCACTCCATTCACATTCTAGTTTTGCTCGTGCAGATGAGTTTTCTAACAACATTCGAAAAAATTCAGCATATCTAAGCCCTACAAAAGATTTGTTTTTTACATACAAAGATAAATATGTATACTTCTCTCAAATGCTACCTCTTCAAGAGAGAGCCGAAGGCATAAGAGTCTTTACTATCAAAGATAATATTTTAAAAGAAGTGATAGTTGCATCTTCTGCTGTTTATAGAGATGATTCGTGGTTTATAAAAAATGCTGACATTATTACAAAACCGGATGACATGAGCTTCGATTCTACTGGGATGAAAATAAAAGAGGGAGAAGGTTTAAATATTTTAAATGGTTTTAGACCTAAAATGCTAGATCAAGTTTATGAAGGAAAAGTAAATTTTACTATAAAAAATGCGATAGATGCTCTGCTTTTGCTTAAAGGTCAAAATATAAATACTAACTCTATAAAAGGAGCTTTATACAAGATTTTTATATACCCATTTTTTGTTCCTTGTTTGGTTGTTATCATTTTTTTCTTTGTTCCAATTAGTGTTAGGTTTTTAAATGTATCTCTTTTTAGCTTTGGAGCAATTCTTGCAACTCTGCTTATTTGGGGGATTTTATTTATGCTAATAGAGTTATCAAACAACAAAACTATACCTAGTGAGGCTGGAGTAGTAGCACCTGTAGTTATACTCTTTTTAATAGCACTTAGGCAGTGGCGAAAGTATCGCATAAGAAGATGATGCAATAGTTATTTTGATATAACAAAAACATAAGCACTTATTGGATAAAATCTCTTAAAAATTATTTGGATATTTTATATGAACTTTGAACTATTGGCTACAAAATACAAAACTCCACTCTATGTCTATGATCTTGACTATATGAGTCAGAGATATCAAGATTTAAAAGAAGCGTTTAAAGGAAGAAAGTCCATCCTTGCTTATGCAGTAAAGGCAAACTCAAACCTTAGTGTGGTCAAGCACTTTGGGGATTTGGGAAGTGGAGCAGACTGTGTCTCCATCGGTGAAGTTCGTCGTGCTTTAATGGCTGGAATCCCTCCTTATAAGGTGATTTTCTCAGGTGTTGGAAAGAGTGATGAAGAGATTCATGAAGCGATTTTAAGCGATATCCTCTACATAAATGTTGAGAGCGAAGCTGAGCTTTCGCGCGTTGAGCAAATCGCAAAAGAGCTAGGAAAAGTTTCTCGTATAAGCGTGCGAGTAAATCCAAACATAGACCCAAAAACTCATCCATACATCTCAACAGGACTTCATGATAATAAGTTTGGAGTAGATATAAATAGCGCTAAAAGAATGTATATCTTAGCAAAAAACTCCGCATCACTAGACCCTGTTGGCATCCACTTTCATATAGGCTCGCAACTAACACACCTAGAGCCTATCTATGAGTCAGCGGTCATTGTAGCAGATATGGTTCGCTCACTTGAAGCAATAGATATAGAATTAAAATTTTTTGATATTGGTGGTGGACTTGGTGTTACTTATGATTCTGAGGTAACAATAAAACCTTATGATTATGCACAAGCAATTTTAGGTGCTATAAAAGGTCTTGATTTGACTATCATCTGCGAACCAGGAAGATTTTTAACTGCAAATGCTGGATATTTTTTAACTAAAGTCTTATATGAGAAACAAAATGCAGATAAGAAGTTTGTAGTAGTTGATGGTGCTATGAATGATCTACTTCGTCCGAGTCTTTACAACGCTTACCATAAGATAGAAGCGCTAGTAGATGACAAGAGTAAAACTAAAGTAGTAGATATCGTCGGTCCAGTTTGTGAAAGTGGTGATTTTTTTGCAAAAAACTATGAACTACCAGAGGTAAAAAGAAATGATTTGTTAGTTATTCATAGTGCTGGAGCTTACGGTTTTGGTATGGGAAGTAACTACAATACAAGAGGCAGAAGTGCTGAAGTAGCGGTAAAAGGCGGAGAGGACAGACTTATAAGAGAGCGAGAAAAGTTTGAAGATATCATAGCTCTTGAGAAAGATTTTATTTAATTTGTACAGATAATGAGCAAAGCACAGTGTCTTATGCTGAGGTTTCTTCAGTAGAAGGCTCACGCAAGATCTTGCTTAAAAATATAAAAGGAGACCAGCTTGTATTTTATTGATGTTCAAGGCACACTTATAAGCGATGATGATAAGTCACCGATTCGTGGAAGTAGAGAGTTTATAAAGAGATGCAATACAAAAAATATTCCATATATGGTTATAACAAACAACACAAAAAAAGCATCAAAAGACTTTTATAATTTTTTAATCTCACAAGGTTTTGAATTTGGTTTTGATAAGTACCTTGACCCACTTATGATACTTGAGTCTCATGTCGAAAAAGACTCTGTTGCTGCTTATGGTGCTGAAGAGTTTTTAAAAACTCTTTCTTCTATGGGCTACAACTTAGACTATACAAATCCTAAAACAGTTTTAGTGGCTATAAAAGAAGATTTTACTAATGAAGACTATGCACAGATGATAGAGTTTTTGCTCCAAGGTGCCTCACTAGTTGGCATGCATGAGACTTCCATTTATGCAAAAAACTCTAAAAGATACCCTGGTGTTGGGGCAATTTTAAAGATGCTAGAATTTGCAACTTCAACTAGCTATGAGGTTGTTGGAAAACCTAGTATTGCTTTTTATGAGGAGTCACTAAGAGCCTTAAGAAAACAAAGTCCTGAGGCTCTTTTTTCTGATATTACGATGATAAGTGATGATGTTAAGGGTGACTTGGGTGGAGCAAAAGAGATGGGGATAAAGACTTTTTTTGTAACAAGTGGAAAATATAAAAGCGAAGCAGAGATAGTTCCATTTTTAGACCCAGAGTTAAGACCTGATGCTGTTTATGCTGATATGCAAGAGATTTTGGAGGAGTTATGAAGAGCTTAGATGATTGTAGAATTGCTATCGACAAACTAGACTCGCAGATGCTTGACTTACTAAATGAGAGAATGAGAGTAGTGCATCGTGTAGGTGAGATAAAAAAAGAGTCTGGCGGCGCTATTTATAGACCTGAGAGAGAAAAAGCTATCATTGATAGACTTGAGATTCAAAGTAAAGATAGTAATGGGCTTCTAAATAGAAGTGCTATAGCGGCTATATTTTTAGAGATTTTCGCAGTTTCTAGAAACCTAGAAAAGCCTGAGCTAATTGCATATTTGGGGCCTGAGGGAACATTTACCCATCAGGCTGCAGAGAGTCGTTTTGGTGCTATGAGTGATTATCTCTCCTTAGGATCGATCTACTCAGTTTTTAAAACTCTAGAAGCAAAGAGAGCTAAGTTTGGAGTAGTTCCAATAGAGAACTCAAAAGATGGAATAGTCGGAGAGACACTTGATTTACTTGCCAAAAGTAGTGTAAAGATAGTAGCTGAACTCTATATGCCCATACATATGTCTTTTGTGACAAAAGCTACAAAACTTAGTGATGTTAAGAAGATATACTCAAAAGATAAAGGTTTTGGACAGTGTAGAGAGTTTTTATCTGAGCACGGGCTTGTAAATGTTGAGCAAATTCCAGTTGACTCAACTGCAAAAGCTGCCATCTTAGCTGCAGGAGACAGTAGCTCAGCTGCCATCTGTTCACACATAGCTGCAAAGCTTTACAGCGTTCCAACTATGTTTGAAAACATAGAAGATGAGCATGATAGCTCTACTCGTTTTTTGATTTTAAGTGACTTTAAAAATGTAATAAGTGGAGAAGATAAAACCTCGATTTTAGTAAAACTAGAAGATGCAAAAGAGGCAGGTTCTTTAGTACATTTTCTAAAAGATTTTGATGATGAGAAGATAAACCTTTCAAAAATTGAGTCTCGTCCATCAAAGGATAATGCAGGTTTTGGTTACTGGTTTTATATAGATTTTTATGGGCATATAGATGAGGCTCATATTCAAAAAGTGCTAGCAAAGCATGAAGCTGAGGTGACTTGGCTTGGAAGTTATGTAAAGGGTGAAAATGAAATTTAATGCTAAGATGAAAGATATTAAAACATATGAAGCTGGAAAGCCAATAGAGCTTGTAGTTCGCGAGTTCGGTATCGAGCCAAAAGATATAGTAAAGCTTGCATCTAATGAAAATCCTTATGGATGTTCTAGTAAAGTAACAGAGTCGGTTTCAAAGATTTTAACAAAAATGTCTCTCTATCCAGATGATTCTATGATGGATTTAAAGGCTGCACTTGCAAAAAGATTTGAGTTAAGAGATGGGAATGTAATCATTGGTTCAGGCAGTGATCAAGTGATAGAGTTTTTAATCCACGCTAAGGCAGAGCAGGGCACTAAAATTCTTATGAACTCTATCACATTTGCTATGTATGAAATCTATGCAAAACATGTGGGAGCTGAGATTTTACGCACTGCCTCACAAGAGCATGATTTAGATGAGTTTTATGAGATTTATAAAAGAGAAAACCCAGCTATTATCTTTATCTGTACACCAAACAATCCAACAGGTGATGCCATAGACGCACAAAAGCTCTTTGACTTTTTAAAGAAGATAGATAGTGACACTTTAGTGGCAATCGATGGCGCTTATATGGAGTACGCAATTGCTAAAGATGCAAGTAAAGAGGTAAAACCAAAAGAGCTAATTGAGAGTTTTGAAAATGTAATCTATCTTGGAACTTTCTCAAAAGCTTATGGACTTGGTGGTATGAGAGTTGGTTATGGACTAGCTCCAGCCGCGATTATAAAAGAGTTGTATAAATTAAGACCTCCATTTAATGTTACAACGCTCTCACTTGAAGCTGCAAAAGTAGCTCTTAGTGATGAAGAATTTGTTAAAAATAGTGTAGTTGCTAATATTAGTGAGATGAAACGCTATGAAGAGTTTGCAAAGGAGCAAAAAATAGATATAATTGAGAGTTATACAAATTTTGTTACTTTATGTCTAAATCCGAACCAGAATTCTTCACAAATTGCTAATCAACTTTTGAAAAAAGGGATGATAGTAAGAGATTTAAGTAGCTATAACATGAATGCTATTAGGGTGACAGTTGGAACAAAAGAGCAAAATACTCGCTTTTTTGAGCTAACGCAAGAGATATTATAAACGGGAAATAGATGGATTTTAAGGTACTTTTTTCTCAGCTAGTTGTTCTTTATACGAAGCTTACTAAACAGCAAAGAGCCATTATCGCAATGGCTATCATTGGGATAGTCGCTTTTTTGATTTTTTTGGTAGTTTTTACTGCTAAAAAGAAGACAGATAGTGATTATGAAATTTTATTTAACTCTCTCAGCTCACAAGATGCAGCAAAAGTGGTTGAGCAGCTAGAAAAAGATGGAATTGCGTATAAGCTAGAAGACAACAATATTATAAAAGTGCCAAAGGATGTGGTTTATAAAGAACGAATAACTATAGCATCTATGGGCATCCCTAAAAACACTGGAGTAGGTTTTGAACTCTTTGATACACAAGAATTCGGAGCTACTAGTTTTGACCAAAATATCAAATATATTCGTGCTCTTGAAGGTGAACTCTCAAGAACTATAAATGCACTAGCTCCTATAGAGTCAGCAAGTGTAAGTTTGGCGATTCCAAAAGATACACTCTTTATCGCCAAACAAGTAGATCCTAGTGCTTCTGTTATGGTAACTCTTGTAGAGGGAAGAAAGCTCTCCTCAAAACAGATTAGAGGTATAAAAAACCTTGTCGCTTCTGCAGTGCCAAAGATGAAGTCAACAAATGTGATGCTTGTAAACTCTGATGGAGAAACTCTTGGTGATGAAGATGAGATGGCTCAAATGGGCGAGCTCTCAATTGTTCAGCAACAATACAAAACAAAAGAAGAGAAAAAAAGACAGATAAAAATCATAGAAGTCATCTCTCCATTTGTGGGTGGACAAGAAAAAGTTGTAGCCCAAGTAAATATAGACTTTGACTTCTCCATACAGAGTTCTACATCTGAGACATTTGATCCTGAGAATGTTGTTAGAAGTGAGCAGTCTAGTGAAGAAAAAAGAGAAGGTAGCGCTCCAGTAGAGATAGGCGGAGTACCTGGAACTGTAAGTAATATTGGTCCTGTAGAAGGGCTAAAAAGCAACCAAACTAGTGAAAAGTATGAAAAAAATACAGGTACTACTAATTATGAAGTTGGTAAAACAGTCTCTACTACAAAGTCGCAATTTGCTCGCATAAAGAAGATTAGCGCCGCAGTTATAGTTGATGGAAAGTATAAATATACATTGGATGAGAATAACAAGCCAACAAAAGAACTTGAATATTTGGCACTGCAAGATAGTGATCTTGACGCTCTCTCTTCACTTGTTAGTCGCTCTATTGGTATAGATGAGGCAAGGGGTGATCAGGTAAGTGTTAAAAATTTACAGTTTAAGAGAGATGCATCTTTAAGTGAGATTGATGGAGTCTCAAGAGCTTTAACATTTTCTCAAACTTATTTAGCACCATTTTCAGGGCTCTTAAAATATATATTTGTTCTGATTTTACTTTTAATAATTTACAAAAAAGTAATCTCTCCATTTGCTCTTAGAATGCTCGAAGTTTCAAAAGAGGATGAAGAGTTTATTCGTCCATCACTTGAGATTGAAGATGATGAAGAGGAAGATTTAGTAGAAAAAGTTCAACAGATGCGCAAAAAAGTTGAAAGTCAACTTGGAGTTGGTGAGGGCTTTAATGAAGATGAACTAAAACATGAAGTTCTTTTAGAAAAAGTTAGAAATATGGCAGAAGATGCACCAGAAGAGATAGCAGCTCTTCTACAGTCTCTGCTGGTTGGTGAAGATGAGCAATCTTACACAAGAGAAAGAGGTAGATAGTTATGAGTTTAAACCCAACCCAACAAGCAAAATTAGATGAAATGAGTATGGCTGAAAAAATCTCTATACTTCTAATGCAGTTAGGTGAAGAGCCAACAGCTGCAATTTTCTCAAATATGAATGTAGAAGCTATAACAGAGGTTTCAAAATACATTGCAGGAAATAAGAGTGTTGAAAAGTCCATAGCTACTGTTATACTTGAAGAATTTCATGCAATATTTCAGTCAGGTCAGTTTATTACGTCTGGTGGTATGGAGTATGCAAGAGAGCTTTTATATAGAACGCTAGGTCCAGAAGAGGCCAAGAAAGTTTTAGATAAGTTATCAAAGAGTATGCAAAATATTCAAAACTTCTCTTATCTATCAAAAATCAAGCCTCAGCAGCTCTCAGACTTTATTGTAAACGAACATCCACAAACAGTAGCTTTAATATTAGCTCATATGGATCCAACAGAAGCTGCTGATACTCTTCAGTTTTTTCCAGATGACTTGCGTTCAGAAGTTGCTATGAGAATGGCTAGACTTGGTGATATTTCTCCTTCTGTTATCAAAAGAGTCTCAGCAGTACTAGAATCAAAACTAGAATCTTTAGCATCTTACAAAGTAGAAGTTGGTGGACCTCGCGCGGTTGCTGATATCTTTAACCGTTTAGGTGCAAAAAGTGCAAAAGCTACACTATCTCAAGTTGAGCAGATAGATGAAGAGCTTGCAACACAGATAAAAGAGATGATGTTTACATTTGAAGATATAGTTACACTTGATAAATCTGCAATCACAGAAATCCTTAAAGCGGTTGATAAAAAAGAGCTTATGTTAGCACTTAAGAGTGCGCCAGAAGAGTTAAAAGAGAAGTTCTTCTCTGGAATGAGTGAGAGAGCTAAAGAGGCATTTGATGAAGAGATGCAGTTTTTGGGTGCAGTTAAGATGAAAGATGTTGAGAATGCTCAAAGACAGATTGTTGAACTTGTAAATGGGCTAGCTGAGGCTGGAGCAATACAAATGGGTTCAAACGATGAGATGGTAGAGTAAGAGGCTAAAATGGCAACAGTAATTTCAAATGAAAAACTTGTAAGACACAATGTAGATAAATATACTTTTAAAGTATTGGCTATGGGTCCTACATCTGATGCCAATGCACAAAAGAACCCTGTGCAAACAAGCGAAATAAAAGAGACTGAAAAACCTCAAGTTAGCGTAGATTCTAGTTCTATGAGTACAAATTCAAAAGATTCACTTATAGAGTCTTTGATGAAAAAAACTGATGAGATGTCATCCAACTTTATAAAACTTCAAATGAAGCTAGAGTCTATGAGTGAAGATCATAAAAAAGAGATTGAAAAAGTAAGAGCAGAATCATTTGAACAAGGGGCTATATCTGGCAAAGAGCAGGCTTTAAAAGAGGAACAAGGAAGTGTTAAAAACTCTTTAGAGCAGTTTATCAACTCTATAAAAACGCTAGAAAATAGTGCTTTGGAGTATGAAAAGGCCTTAGAGGGAATAAAATCAGAGTTAGTTAGTGCTGCTCTTGATATCTCAAAAGAAGTTATAAATGTAGAACTATCAAAGAGTTCAAGTTCAATAGCTGAGGTTTTATCACGTGAACTTATAAAAGAGCTCCAAGGAGCGTCAAAAATAAAGTTAAGAGTAAACCCGAGAAATCATGGAGACCTATCAAAAAATCTAGGTACACTAGAACATGTTGAGATTGTCTCAGATGGTGCGGTTAGTGAAGGCGGAGTTATTGCTATTAGTGACGTAGGAAATATAGACGCGCAAATCTCTAAAAGATTTGAGAGAGTAAAAAGAGCGGCTTTAAGTGAATAAGAGATGATAAATATAAAAGAAAAAAGTATAAAAGAGTTAGAAGTTCTTTGTCAAGATATTAGAGAAGAGATTTTAAGAGTAGTAAGCAAAAATGGAGGGCATCTTAGCTCAACTCTGGGTGCTACTGAACTTATAGTAGCTATGCACAAAGTTTTTGATGTAAGCAAAGACCCCTTTATCTTTGATGTATCGCATCAGGCTTATGCACACAAATTGCTAACAAAGAGATGGGAAGATTTTGAGACGCTCCGTCAATTTGGTGGCACTTGTGGATATACAAAACCAAGTGAGTCTGAGTATGATTACTTTGTAGCTGGGCATAGCTCCACTTCTATCTCTCTAGGTGTAGGTGCAGCAAAGGCGATAAAGCTAAAAGGCGAGCAAGAAACAAGAGTTCCTGTGGTTATGATAGGTGATGGCTCAATGACCGCTGGGATGGTTTATGAAGCTTTAAATGAGTTAGGAGAGAGAGAGTATCCTTTAGTCATAATCCTAAATGATAATGAGATGAGCATAGCAAAGCCAATAGGTGCTATTAGCAGAATTTTAAGCTCAGCTATGGCATCGCCACTATATCAAAAGTTTAAAAAACATACTGAAAACTTTGTAGATAACTTTGGGGAGAGTGGACACTATATAGCTAAAAGGATGGAAGAGTCACTCAAACTCATAACTCCAGGTGTTTTGTTTGAAGAGATGGGTATAAACTATATAGGGCCTGTTGATGGGCATAATCTCTCTCAACTTATAGAGATTATGCAGACTGCTAAGAACCTAAAACAGCCTGTGATAGTCCACGCTCAAACCATAAAAGGCAAGGGTTATGAGATAGCTGAGGGTAAAGAAGAGAAGTGGCATGGAGTTGGCCCATTTGACTTAAATGATGGCACAGCTACTAAAAAAGCCTCTTCTAAAAGTGCTACACAGATCTATACAGAAGCTTTGATGCATCTAGCAAAAAACAACGAAAAAATAGTTGGAGTTACTGCTGCAATGCCAAGTGGGACAGGACTTAGTGAGCTGATGGAAGCGTATCCTGATAGATTTTGGGATGTTGCCATCGCTGAACAACACGCAGTTACCTCCATGGCAGCACTAGCAAAAGAGGGATTTAAACCTTTTTGTACCATCTACTCTACTTTTTTACAACGCGCTTATGACCAAGTCATACATGATACTTGTTTGATGGACTTGCCTGTGGTTTTTGCACTCGATCGCGCTGGAATAGTTGGTGAAGATGGAGAGACACATCAAGGAGCATTTGATATCAGTTTTTTAAGAGCTATCCCAAATATGACACTCTTTGCTCCAAGAGATGAGAAGTCATTTCATCAAGCACTAGGTTTTGCTGCAGAGTATGAGCATCCTTGTTCACTTAGATATCCACGAGGCTCTTTTACTGAGACAAATCTTCCTGAGTCAGCCCCTTTTGAGCTGGCAAAATCTCAACTACTGCGCTCAAATAAGGGAGATATATTATTTGTTGGTTATGGAAATGGAGTGGGGCGGGCTTACGAGACAGCTGAGCTACTTGAAGATGAAGTTAGCATACTAGATTTAAGATTTGTAAAACCTCTTGATGAGGAGATGCTAAAAGATTTATCTAAAAAACATAAAAAATGGTTTGTATTTAGTAATAGCTCTAAAATGGGTGGAGTTGGTTCTGCTATATTAGAATTTCTATCACAAGAAAAAATCCTTGATGTAGAGTTGGTGAGTTTTGAGTACGAGGATAAGTTTATAACCCATGGAAATACAAAACAAGTAGAAGAGTCATTAGGGCTTCTACCTAAGCAACTAGCTAAGAGGGTTGAATCCCTCTCTTAGCTAGCTAATAATTCCTCCCCAATAACTCCGAAGCTTTTATGATAACTAAAAAGCCAAAATCAAATTTGAGATGTTATAATAATTTACTACAAAAATTGAGCACAAATAAAAGTTGTTAGTGGATTATAACAACACTACCAAAGATGCTGCTTCACATGAGTAAAAAATTAAGGAGTACAATATGTTAGATGCTATCGTTTTATCTCTTGCAAAAACAACCCTTTTACATCACTTCTCTAAACATGAAGGTTTAGATAGGGATAAACTTTTAGGTCTTCATCCACAACTAGCGCAAAAGGGAGCTTCTTTTGTTACATTAAACAAAAATGGTGCTCTTCGTGGATGCATAGGTTCGATAATTGCCCACAGGATACTTTATGATGATATAGTCTCAAACACCCTAATGAGTGCCTTTAGAGATGGTAGGTTTTCGCCACTTCAAGAAGATGAGCTACATGAACTCACTATTGAAGTCTCAATATTAAGTACCCCAGAGGAGATAAAATATAGTAACTATGAAGAGCTTGTAAAAATAGTTGTGCCATATAAAGATGGGCTTATTTTAGAACATGGCTCCTATCATGGTACTTTTTTACCTCAAGTGTGGCAGCAACTTCCAAAGACAGAAGATTTTTTAGAACATCTAAGTTTTAAATCTGGATCAAATCCATCTATCTATACGCAAAATCCAAAGATTTCAAGGTATAGAGTAGATGCCATAGAAGCAAGATTTGATGAGATAAAAATACTATAAAAGTGTAGCTTTGATAGTTTTATATATAGATTATTAGGAGAACAAGATGAGACGAGAGATGAGTGTGGCTGGTTCGTTTTACCCAAGAGATGCAGGCGAAATTTTAAAGTATTTCAGTAGTTTTAGTGCTCTGTTTGATAAAAATTCTTCACAAATCCAAGCAAAAACAAGAGCTGTGATAGTTCCTCATGCTGGATATGTTTTCTCAGGTTACAGTGCAAATATCGCCTATAGAGTCTTGGCTAATGGTGGCGTGAAAAACTTTGTAGTTATTGGTCCATCTCATAGAGTTGCGTTTGATGGAGTGAGCATGTGTTCATCAGTAGAGTACCTAACTCCACTAGGTGCTATAGAAAAAAGTGAGCTTATATATAAAACTATAGAGAAAAATTTTGGACTGACTCAAATGGTTACACATAAAGAACACTCAACTGAGGTGCAGTTCCCTTTTATAAAGCACTATATAAAGGATGCAAAGATTGTTGAGCTAGTCTATGGAAATGTGGATGCTTCTTCTTTATCAAAGATTATAGATATGGTGCTAAGCTTAGAAGATTGTGGAGTTATTATCAGCACAGATTTGAGCCATTTTTATAATGAAGAGTATGCTAATAGACTTGATAATATCTGCATTGAGGCTATAAAAAAACTTGATACTTCGCTTTTGCATCAGGGCTGTGAAGCTTGTGGGATTTTGGGAGTTGAGGCCATGATGCTTAGTGCAAAGATGCAAAAACTAAGCCCCATCATACTTGACTATAGAACAAGTAGTGATGCTAGCGGAGATGAGAGCAGTGTGGTCGGTTATATGAGTGCTTGTTTTGTTTAGATGAGATTGTAAAAGTTTATGGTGTTAAAGTTAGCGTGCTCTTTGCATCATCAAAACGCCAGCAAATCTTCCTGTAGTTTTAGACGCTCTGTAGGAAAAATATTTGTTAGCTCTGCAACAGCTACATTCCTCACTAATATCGATGTTTTGCTCTTTTATACCAGATGCTAGGAGTTGAGACTTTAAAATCTTGCCAACATCTAAAAAAAGAGCACCACCTCTTTGCTCTATTGCAAACTCAAGCCCTAACTCCTCTGCTTTTGTTTTAATCTCAAGTCCAACTTCATAGCAACAAACACCGATACTAGCACCTATGGCTACAACTATATCTCTTGCATCTGAGCCAAAGTCATCTACAAAACTCTCAATTACATTTTTTACGATATTTTTAAAAGCCCCCTCTCTTCCTGCGTGAGCTACCGCTATAACTCTTCTGCTTTGATCATAAAAAAGCAGAGGGCTACAATCTGCTACCATAACCATAAGTGGGATATTCGTTTTGTCAGTTATGAGTGCATCACAGGTTGGCGGATTTAAAAAATCATCCCCTACATCTACGATATGAACTAAGTTTGAGTGAATCTGCTTCATATGAACAAGTGTTTGTCTTTTGTAGTTGAGGTGAGATGCTAAGATATCGTGGTTTTTTAAAACTGACTCTTCCTTATCGCCCACATGAAAGGCTAGGTTAAGGGAGTCAAATGGAGCAAGACTTACTCCGCCATCTCTTGAGCTAAACGCGTGGATGAGTTTTGTTTGGTTCTTTAATCTTGGGCTTTGATGAATTTTCATATAATAATTATAGCAAAACAAAAGGGTTTAATTTGAACAATTTTAGTATATATCCTCCTACGCTTGATGGGGAAACTATAGAGAAAAAACGACAAGAAATATTAGAATATTTTAACAATACTTACACACTATTTGAGAAAGTTTTTGAAACCCTTGCAAGTGATGAAGTTTTTTACAAAAAGTCTGAACCATCAAGGCATCCGATGATATTTTACTTCGGCCACACTGCTACTTTTTTTATAAACAAGCTTATACTTATGAAGATAATCGACAAAAGAGTAGATGCAAACTTTGAGTCCATCTTTGCAGTAGGTGTTGATGAGATGGCATGGGATGATGTGAATTCTAAAAGCTATGCGTGGCCAAGGGTTGATGAAGTTAGAGAGTATAGAGCGAGGGTAAGAGAGATAGTAAGCAAGCTTATTATGACTCTTGAGTTTGAGCTTCCCATCAGACAAGATTCTCCTATGTGGGTTGTTCTTATGGGTATTGAGCATGAGAGGATTCATGTAGAGACTTCACTTGTTCTTCATCGCCAGATGCCACTAGAATTTGTAAAGTGCACAGAAGAGTTTAAAATATGTTCGCACAATTCAAACGCTCCAAAAAATGAGTTGATTAAGATAGCATCACAGCATATAAAACTAGGAAAAAACACAACTCACAATCTCTACGGTTGGGATAATGAATATGGCCATTATGAAGAAGAAGTCAGTGAATTTAAAGCTTCAAAATATCTTGTAAGTAATGCAGAATTTATGGAGTTTGTAGAGAGTGGCGGTTACGAGAGTGATGAGTTTTGGGATGAAGAGGGATTGCAATACCTCAAAAATTCAAAGGCAAAACATCCTGCTTTTTGGGTTTATGAAGAGGGGGCTTATAGATATAGAGCTCTGTGTGAGCTTATAGACATGCCACTTGATTGGCCAGTTGATGTAAATGCGTTAGAGGCTGAGGCATTTTGTAGATATAAGAGTAAAAAAGATGGAGTGCTTTTTGTACTTCCTAGTGAGGCTGAATATAGAGCTATTTATGAACAAACCAATATCCAAGATTTACCTGAGTTTCATCAAAGTCGCGCAAATCTTAACTTCTACCATTACGCTAGTTCATGCCCTGTAAATGAGTTTGGTTTTCATATAAAAAGCGGTGAAGTAATTTACGATGTGGTAGGAAATGTTTGGCAGTGGGGCAGAACCCCAATAAGACCATTTGATGGTTTTGAAGTCCATGAGGCTTATGATGATTTTACAGCTCCAACCTTTGATGAAAAACATGCACTAATCTTTGGCTCATCATGGGCTAGTAGCGGAAACCTTATCATGAAGCACTCTCGATACGCTTTTAGGAAACATTTCCCCCAAAATGCAGGATTTAGATATGTAATATCAAGTAATCAAGATGAGAGTAAATCAGATATATATGAGAGTGATGAGCTAGTTTCGCAGTATTGTGAATTTCAATATGGCAAAAGCTATTTTGGAGCCAAAAACTTTGCAAAAGAGTGTGCAAAGATAGCAGTAGAATTTAGCACCAACAAAACAAAAGCACTCGATTTGGGATGTGCCACTACAAGGGCTAGTTTTGAGCTTGCAAAGGAGTTTGATGAGGTTGAGGGTGTTGACTTCTCCGCTCGTTTCATTCAAGTGGGAGTGAAGTTAAAAGAGAGAGGATATGTTGCCTTTGCATCTAAACTAGAGGGAGATTTGGTGCAAAACAAAAAGGTAAGCATTGAAGAGTTAGGCTATGGGGATATTGCCCACAAAGTCTCATTTTGGCAAGGAGATGCGTGTAATCTCAAACCAAATCTAAACTCATACGATTTAGTGATGGCAACAAATCTCATAGATAGACTCTACAATCCTAAGCTCTTTTTGCAAACTATCCATGAGAGGCTAAATAGCGAGGGCACACTTATGATAACCTCTCCATATACGTGGCAAGAGAGCTCAACTCAAAAAGAGATGTGGTTAGGCGGCTTTATAGATGCAGAGGGCAATGAAGTAAGGACACTAGACAGTCTAAAAGAGATTTTAAACCCTCACTTTGAACTAGTGCATCTTAGAGATATAGAGTTTGTTATAAAAGAGACGGCAAGGAAGTTTCAGCACACTATCGCACAGTGTAGTATCTGGAAGAAGAAGTGAAGTACGACTTTAGCACACACTCAGATAGAGAAAATTCTAGAGCTGAGAAGTACGTTCTAAGAGAAGAGCTTTTTGGGACACAAGATGTGCTTCCTGCTTGGGTTGCTGATATGAATATAAACACGCCAGGATTTGTAATAGAAGCGGTCAAAAAGAGGTTAGAACACCCAATTATTGGCTATGAATCTATGCCAGAGAGTGCATTTGAGGCACAAATAGAGTGGCTCAAACGTGAGCATGGAATCTCTTATGAGTTAGAAGATCTGCTCTACTCTCACTCCGTTGTGGCATCTATGGATTTGGTAATCGATGCCTTTAGCGAAATAGGTGATAAGGTGATAGTTCAAACTCCTATATATCCCCCTTTTTTAAGTAGTGTAAAAAAACAAAAAAGAGAACTTCTAATTAATCCTCTAAAGCAGGCGAGTGATGGAAGATATCTTTTTGATATAGAGGATTTAAGAAGAAAAATAGATGATAAGACTAAACTTTTACTCCTTTGTTCTCCTCATAATCCAGTTGGTAGAGCATGGAGAAAAGAGGAGCTAGAAGAGATTTTAGAACTCTGTTTAGAACACAACATCTTAGTCTTTAGTGATGAGATTCACTCAGATTTAGTCTATGCGCCAAACAAACATATCCCTTTTGCATCTCTTAACCAAAAGGCAAGAGATATAACTATAACAGCCATAGGAGTTGGAAAAACTTTTAATATGGCGGGCTTTAGCATAAGCAGTGTGGCAATATCTAACAAAATCTTAAAAGAGAGATTTTTACAAAGTTATAAAAAAGTTCATATTGGGCATGGTAGTGTTTTGTCGCAAGTGGCTTTTGAAGCTGCTTATAAAGGGGGCAGGGAGTGGCTTAGTGAGTTGAAAGTGCACTTGATGGGTAACTATGGGCTACTTGAGGAAGTTTGTAAAAAACATAACAATATCATAAAACCAGTACCTATAGAAGCTACATATCTTGCGTGGCTTGATTGTAGAGGTATGAATCTAAAGTGTAGAGCTATAAGAGATTTTTTCATCAAAGAAGCAAAGCTAGGACTTAATGCTGGTATGAGTTTCTCAAGAGAGGGAGCAGGCTTTATGAGGCTAAACTTTGGAGTGAGTCGTGAAGAGATGCAAGAGATAGTAAGAAGAATTGATAAGGCTTTGTTAGGGTTAAGAGATGAGTGATTTAGAAAAAATAGAAGCTTTTATAGAGAAACATCACGCTCTAAGTTTAGCAACTAGTGATGGTGAAGAACTAAGTGTTTGTAGCCTCTTTTATGCCTATGATGGACTTAGATTTATAGTTGCAAGTAGTGAAGACACTACACATATAAAGCATATTTTAAAAAATCAAAAGGTAGCAGGAAATATTCTTTTAGAGACTAAAGAGGTAGGAAAAATCCAAGGTCTGCAGTTTAGGGGGAAGTTTACAGCTCTTGATGAGGGCAAGTTAAAAAAACTATACTTTAAGAGATTTCCATATGCACTTGCAATGATGGTAAAACTTTGGAAGATAGAAGTTGATTATTTTAAACTAACTGACAATAGGTTGGGTTTTGGTAAAAAGCTTATTTGGCAGGTGTCTTAAGTTCAAATAGGGAACATTCAGTGCCACTACTTTGAAAAACAACAATAGATGGGAGTTGGGCTGATTTGAAGCCATAAGCCTTACATCCATGAGGTTTATCTTTTTCCCAAGTAACATAATAATGTTTGCATTTTCTACAGTTTATTCTTTTCATCTCTCTTTTCTTTGTTTAAGTATGGAATATTAGCATATTAGGTAAAATAAACAACTTATTTGGTTATTGCTAAGCGTTTAGAATTAAGCGTAAAGACATTTTTCTAGTTCCAATACTCTGCGTTGGAACTCATATATTTGAGTTATAGCATATATATAAACTTCCACGCAGGGCATGGGAGTTAGGAAAATAATTCGGAAGTGAGGTTTTAGCCTCGCAGAGATACTTTAAAGTTGTATAGGACGAGGTTAAAACCTCGCCTACAAAAGAAATGCGTGGCTTTGAAACTTATAAATCATCGCTTCTGATGGGGTTGAAAATAAATTAAAGGAAAAATATGGATAAAATATTATTAATGCTACAACTACAGTCGCAACTAAATGATGCTACAAATGGAGAAAATTGGATTAAGGGTATTACAAAAGATGCTAAAGAGATAAACTGGAAGAGATGCATCTATATGGAGTGTGCAGAGATGATAGATAGCTTTTCATGGAAGCACTGGAAGAACATCAAACAAGAGCCTGATTGGGCAAACTTGCAGATTGAAGTAGTTGATGTGTGGCACTTTATTATGAGTTTGGCTATTGAGAACTATAGCAAAACACTAAGGGGAGGTATAGATGATTTGGCTATCAATATATCTAACTTAGATAGTTTTTCTAAAATAGATAAAAAAAATGATGATTTCGCATCGCAAAAAGAAATTATGTTAAAAGTTGAAGATATTATGCTCGAGGTTTTAAGAAAAAATGAACTTGACCTTGAAGCCCTTCTTGCAAGTTTTATCGACTTAGTTGTTTTTAGTGGACTTGATTTAGAAACTCTTTATAGGCTATATGTTGGCAAAAATATATTAAATCAATTCCGTCAAGACCACGGCTATAAAGAAGGCACTTACGTTAAAGTTTGGGCTGGAGAAGAGGATAATGTTATTATGAAGAGAATTTGGGAAGAAAATGTTGATATAACGCCAGATTCACTATATAACGAACTTTCAAAGTTATACCTTTCGATGACTAAGAGCTAAATAATTGAGCACTCTTTTAGAAGTTAAAAATCTCTCTTTTGGCTATAAAAAAGATTTTTTACTTTTTAATGACTTATCGTTTAGTTTAAAAAAAGGTGAGATTAAAGTTATAGTTGGAGCTAGTGGAGCTGGAAAGAGCACACTCTTTGAACTGATTTTAGGGAATTTAAAACCCATCAGCGGAAGTATAGTCTGTAAAAGAGTATCTGAGGTTTTTCAAGACCCATACAGCTCTTTTCATCCAAGTTATAACCTACTTAACCAGATAAAAGATGTGGCATCTACTGATGGGCTCGATGAGTATTTAACTAAACTAAACCTAGACTATGAACTACTTTTAAAACTCCCGCATGAACTCTCAGGCGGACAACTACAACGTGCTTCTATACTAAGAGCTATGCTTATGAAGAGTGAAATCTTACTACTAGATGAGCCAACTTCTGCACTTGATAATGTTATTCAGCTTGAAGTTATGAAAATGCTCATAGAATCACTAAAAGACATTGGGATGCTCATTATTACCCACGACTTGGAGCTTGCTAAGTGGTGTGGGGATGAGATTATAGAAATCTAGGACTGAACTAGAAAATATTTAGTGATATAAAAACCACAACCAGCCATAAAAACAGTTCCAAAGGCATTTAGTGAGATATTTGCTAAGGCTAAAATAATATAACCACCCTCTAAGAGGAAAAAACTCTCTATAGCAAAAGCTGAATATGTTGTCAAGGCTCCTAAAATCCCAGTGGAGAGGAATGATTTTACATGCATAGAAAAGAGTGTAGTGTACATAAAATAAGCTACTAAAATTCCCATAATAAAGCTTCCAACAAGATTTACTCCAAGAGTTCCAAAGGGGAGTTCATGGGTAACATTACTAGAGATTAAACCGTTGAGGTACACTCTTAATATTGCACCGATAAAGCCACCACTACCTACTGCTAGGATTGTTTGATAGCTCATCATCATATACCTTTTGCATCTTAATTCTTAGATTGCTAAGCCAATTTTTATCTTCTTTATCTGCTAAAAATGAGTCAAGAAAAATAACTTTAATGCGACCTGGTTTGTAGTGAAATTTTTTTACATTGTAATACTTCGCACTTTGCATAATAACGACAGGCTGGACGCGAAGTTCATACTTGTCAGCTAGCATCTTTGCCCCTGATTTAAATGGTAGCATATTAGATTTTGTAGAACGGGTGCCTTCTGGAAACATAGTGATAACTCTACCATTATCTAATCTATCTTTTGCATCTTTGAGTAGTTTTAGTAGAGAGGTCTTGCTCTCCCTTGTGACTGCTATATCTTTTGGAAGCCTAAGTGCTAGTCCAAAAAAAGGTATATCAAACAGCTCTTTTTTTGCGACCCAAGCTAAGTCTTTGCTCGTTATTGTCTCCATAACACAAATGTCTAAATCACTCTGATGGTTGACTAAAAACATCTGTGTATCTTTGTCTTCTTCACCTTTTATATCAACTGTAAAAAAAGTAGCAAGCCTAATGAGCCATGCAGATATCTTTCTAGCATATGGTCTAGGAATTATATAGTAAAAAATTATCATCAACGCTAAAGAAGATAGGATAATTATCGTTGAAAAAAGCCAACTAATCTTTGCAAATATCTTCATTTTTAACCCAACCTATCTTTTCATTTTTTAGTTTAACTTTGACAAAATCTTCTACACTGCCCTCTTTTTGAAGGTAGTAGATTGTATTTGTTTTTTCAAAAATAGTTCCATTATGTACTGGAAGTAGGTATATTTTAGAACCTACTTTTATGCAAACTTCTTTTGATGGGATAGCTATGTAAAGAACATAAGCTAAAGGTATTAGTATAAAAATTAAGTAGATATATTTTTTTCTCCATAAAATAAGTAAAAAAGCAATCAAAGCTATAGCTGTTGCTAGAAGCATTTTTACTCTATCGTGAGATTGGTCTTTTGGTTTTAAATCAGTTTGTGTAGCAACACTATCATCATCAACAATTATAGGAATATTTAAGCCTACAAAGCTGTTTTGCAGAAGATTAAAATAAGAAAAAGATAGATTTTCTATCTCTTTTTTTATAACTATATAGTAGACTAATTTAGAGTTAAAGTATGATTCAGTTGAGGATTCTATGCCTTGTTTATAGACATTTTTTAACTCAAATGAAGCTATGTCACAGTTTTTAGCAGTAGCTACAAAGACTACAATATTGTGATCTTCGTCGTAGGAAGTTGTCTTAAACTCTAATAGCTCAAAACTATCTGCAACTATATTTGAAAAGTTTTTTTTAGGATTTAGCGTGACTACATTTAGCTTAAAACCATTTAGTGTTGTATCTCTATAAAGAGTATCGTCAGAGCTGTGTAGAGTAGCTTTAAAGTCAGGTATATTTGCATCGCTACCAGTTGTAAGAAAGTAAAATGTATCGTAAAAATATTGAGAATCTTTTTCTCTGTGAGGAATGTTATTTAGAAGTTTTAAGCCATTTTTATTCAATATTTCATAAGTAATGTTTGAAAATTTTTTAACGGTAGAGAGAGTTTTTATAGTTACTGGGAAAATCTCTCCTCTTATGACTCTTTGAGGAGTTGATTTAAAGTTTAGGTATAAAACTTTTGGCAAATGAGCACTTAGAGATGAGGCATCATCTTCCATAGTACTGAATTCATTTGCACTTAGAGTTGTTAAAAGTAACAGCCCTAAAAAGATTAGACGAATCACGCTTTTAAAAATCCTTGAAGCATGGCTACTCCATCATCGCTTCCTAGGATAACTTCCATAGCTCTCTCAGGATGAGGCATAAGCCCAAACACATTTTTTTCTTTGTTACAGATTCCAGCGATTGATTCAAGACTACCATTAGGACTTTGTATATTTCCATTTTCGTCAGTGTATCTTAGAAGGATTTGGTCATTGTCTTCTAGCTCTTTTAGTCCATCTGCATCTATAAAATAGTTTCCATCATGATGGGCGATTGGAATATTGATAATGTCACCAACATTTAGATTTTTTAAGAAATCGTTGTTATTATTTATAACTTTTAGGTGATGGTACTTTGACAAAAAGTGCAGATTTTCATTTCTCTTTAGTGCACCTGGAAGAAGATTTGCCTCAGTTAAGACTTGAAAACCATTACAGATACCAAGGACTTTGCCGCCAGCCTTCGCATAAGTCTTAACTGCTCTCATAACAGGAGAAAACTTTGCAATAGCCCCACTTCTTAAATAGTCTCCATAAGAAAATCCACCAGGAATTACTAAGAGGTCAGTATCCTCTGGAACTTTGTCAATCTTGTGCCAAAGTATCTCAGTTTTAGCACCGAGTTTTTCAAATGCATACTTTGTGTCATACTCACAATTTGTTCCAGGAAACTGTAATATTGTTACCTTTTTCATTATACTAGCTCTATCTCATAATCTTCAATAACAGTGTTAGCTAAAAGGTCTTCACACATCTTAGTAACATCAGCTAAAGCTGCTTTTTTGTCATCACCATCAAGTTGTAAAACTATCTGTTTTCCAACACGAACATCTTTAACATTATTGAAATGCAGTGATTCTAGTGCATGAAGCACCGCTTTTCCTTGAGAATCTAGTACACCCGCTTTTAAAGATACATTTACTATTGCTTTTATCATTATTGTTTTCCTATAGTTATTTTAAAATTGTGTTATTTTGAGAGAATTCTATTGAGAACCTGCTCATAAGCTACGGTTAGACCGCCTAGACCTTGACGAAATCTATCTTTGTCCATCTTCTCGCCACTTGTTACATCCCAAAAGCGACAATTATCAGGAGAAATTTCATCAACTAAGATAATGTTTCCACTACTGTCTTTTCCAAACTCTAGTTTAAAGTCCACAAGATTTAAACCTTTTTCAAAGAAGTAAGGACGAAGGATGTCGTTTACTTGTCTTGCCATTCTACGAAGCTTATCAAGCTCATCTTGATACCCAACAAGACCTAAGATAAGAGCGTGTTGGTCATTTAGTTTTGGATCACCAAGTTCATCATTTTTATAATCAAACTCAACTAGAGTAAATGGAAGAGTTGTGCCATCTTTTATGCCAAGATTTCTGGTTAAACTTCCAGTTGCAATATTGCGAACTATAACCTCAATGAGGATAACATCAACCTTTTTGTGAAGCATATGATTATCATCTAACATCTCTACAAAGTGAGTCTGAATACCCTTTTTTTCTAAGAGTTTAAATAGCTCAGTTGAAATCTTGTTGTTAAGCGCACCTTTTCCAACTTCACTTGATTTCTTTTCGCCATTAAATGCTGTTAAATCATCTTTAAACTCTGAGATTACTAAGTCTTTATCATCTGTCAAATAAAGCCTTTTAGCCTTGCCTTCATAGAGTAGTTCTCTTTTTTGCATCTGTATATTTATCCTTTTACTATGATTAATGCTCTTATGATATCAACACTCTCTTTTAGTTGAATATCATCGTATAATTGTTCTTTTGAAATTATATCTTTTTTATCGCCATTTTCTTTTGCTTTTTTAGCTTTAACTTCTTTTACATCAGCTTTTATAAGCTCTTCTTCTAAATGCTTTTTAAGATCAGCTTCTTTTATTGAAAATCCATTCTCTTCTCTTTGAACAGCTCCAGCAAAAACCTCAATATCTGGCTTAACACCCAATGCTTGAATAGTTCGTCCACTTGGAAGGTAGTATCTTGCTATGGTAAGTTTTATCGCCTCATCTTGTGTGATAGGAAGTACAACTTGAACACTTCCTTTTCCAAAAGTATTTTCTCCTAGTACTATTGCTCTTTTATGGTCTTGCAGAGCACCACTAACTATTTCTGAAGCAGATGCACTTCCACCATTTACAAGAACTACTACAGGAACTTTTGTGATTGTGTTTGAACTTTTAGCACTATAAATTTGGTCATCTGATGATTTACGACCTTTTTGAGAAACAATGTTGCCTTTATCAACAAACAAATCAACAAGACCAACAGCTTGATCAAGTAATCCACCAGGGTTGTTCCTTAAATCTAAGATGATGCCTTTTGTCATCGCTTTTTTCTTGTTTATAGCTTTAGAGACATCTTCAACAACTTTTTTATCAAAACTTGTAACTCGAACATATAAAACATCATCGCCTATAGTTTTTGTATATACAGATTCAATGGTGATGATACCTCTTACAATTTTGATAGGAAGTGGTTTTGCTTCACCCTTTCTAACAATAGTAATCTCAATTGGCTCACCAACCTTTCCTCTCATGCGAGATACTGCTTCATCTATAGTCATGCTTAGGGTTGATTCGTCATTGATTTTTAGGATGATATCACCAGCTTTTACGCCAGCTTTATCAGCAGGAGTTCCCTCAATAGGAGATATTACAGTTAAAGCCCCATCTTTGATCCCTACAGTAATTCCTAAGCCACCAAACTCACCGTCTGTTTGGACTTTAAGCTTTTTGTAGTCTTTTTGTGTTAAAAAACTTGAGTGTGCATCAAGGTTTGTCATCATGCCTTGAAGCGCTTTGTCCATCAGCTCTTCAATTGTTACATTGTCTACATTGTATTGTTCAACTATGCTTATAACTTTTGTAAATTTTGCAAGAGCCTCAAGTCTTGAGGATTCTTTTTTTGCATTATCTGCAGTTTTTGCAAAAAGATTTGCAGAAAAAAGTATAGTTAAAGCTACTGCTATAGTGGTAAAACCTAATGTTATATATTTTTTGTTACTCATTTATTTCCCCAATGTTTTAAAAGAAGGACATTATAGTAAAAAGATGTTTAAATAACAAATTATTGATAAGTGAGAGAAAATATTCAGTTTTTTTTTATATAATACAAAAATAATAAACAGATTATGTTACAAAAAAGGAGAACCAAGTGAGTTCAATTAAAGAGTATTTAACACATGACCACGGAAGATGCGATGAGCTTTTTGCAAAGATGGAAGATAGTGCCGCTACATCATTGAGTGATGCAAAAGAGTCTTATGAAGAGTTTGCGAATGCGACAGAGAGACACTTTCAGATGGAAGAGAGAGTTATGTTTTTAGAGTTTGAAGCAAAAACAGGAATGACTGAGGGTCCAACTGCGATGATGAGACATGAGCACGCTCAAATGAGAAGCCTCATAAAGCAGATGGGTGAAGCATTGGAGGCACAAAACAAAGATAAGTTTTTTGGACTCTCTGAGACTCTTATGATACTTATGCAACAACACAACATGAAAGAAGAGCAGATGCTCTATACGATGGCTCAACAACACTTAAGTGCAGAAGCTCCTAGAGTAGTTGACATGATGGAGTCTATGATTGTTGAGTAGAAAAAGTGCAGTTTAACGGTCTCTCTTTAGAGCAAGCTCCTCCAATCTCAGCACCACTTAGATTTTATCTAACGGCTCCACTCTTTGCAATACTTGCTGGAATTTTGATATTGCTAAGTGATGTAAGCGTTTTGCAGAGTAGATATAGCATAGATAGTATCGTTATAGCTCACGCGATAACCATAGGTTTTATGAGTTTTGTGATGCTAGGCTCACTAACTCAGATGCTCCCAGTCTTAGCTGGAGTGAAGATGTATAGGGTTGATCTCATTACAAAAGCCTCGCATCTAGCCCTAGTTTTTGGGACTCTTTTTATGCTTATGGGATTAAAGTTTGAGATGCCACTACTAAATACTCTAGCCATCATCTTGCTTGTATCAGGATTTCTTGCGATGATAGTTGTAATTTTTATGGCCATAAAAAAAGTTAAAAACTTTACTCCAACAGTTAGAGGAATGAGCATAAGTTTGGTTTTTGCATTCTTTAGCGTTATGATGGGAGTTTTTTTACTTTTTACATACATATATGGTGGCTTGGCAATTTATAGAAATATAGTCGCAAATACTCATAGTGTTTGGGCAGTTTTTGGCTTTGCAGGGGTTTTGATAGTTGGTGTAACATTTCAAGTTTTACCTATGTTTTATGTAGCACCCAAGTTTAAAGATTTTTATCAAAAAAGAGTAGTTTTATTTATCTCTCTTTCACTTCTTTTATGGATGATAGCGAGTTTGTTTTATGAGACTTACTCAGTTGTTGCAAAACTCTGGATAGTTCTGTTTTTTGCTTCATTTGCAGTTGTTTTTCTACAAAAAATAAACAATAGAAAGAGAAAAATTAGCGATATCACACTTTTGTACTATAAAACTTCAAGCATTTTTTTAGCCCTTGGCTCTGTTTCTTGGATAGTAGATGAGTTTTATTTTAGCGAGCATATAGTTGTCACTTCAATCTTAATAGGTGGTTTTATACTCTCCATCATGATAGGAATGCTTTATAAAATAGTGCCATTTTTGGTTTGGTTTCATCTAAATGCTATGGGCTATATGAATATCCCAACTATGAATGAGATGATAGATAAAAAGCTGGCTTTAATCCAGTTTGTTCTTTTTGTAGCGTCGCTTATGGGTTTTATACTCTCTTACTATGTAAGTACATATTTAAATCTGTTTGCTATGGCTTTTATCTTTAGTATGGTAATCTTGCAATACAATATCATTACAACAGTTCTGATATACAAAAGAGTTAAAAAAACTAAACCAGACTTTGATATGAGTGCGTTTGCCTGATATATAAAGCTTAAGTTTAGAAGTAAAGGCCAAGTGGATGCTAAAGAGTAATAACATAGTTTTGATAGGATTTATGGGAGTAGGAAAGGGTAGTGTAGCTCGCGAAGTTATAAAACACTCTGACTATATAACCATAGATACTGATGATATGATAGAGAGTATGCAAAACAAAAAAATCAAAGATATTTTTGCACAAGAAGGTGAAGCATACTTTAGAAAAATTGAGAGTGATGTAGCTGCGTGGTTGGAGAGTAGTGTGAAAAATACTCTTATATCGACTGGTGGAGGTTTTTACAAGCAGGAAAATCTCAAAAAAATAGGAACAGTTGTCTTTTTAGACTCTCCATTTGAGAAGATTATAAAGAGAATTAAACACCATCCAAACGCTTCAAAAAAACTAAAAAAGCGACCACTCTTAAGAGATCTTAAAAAAGCTAAAGAGCTCTATGAAGAGCGTCGTCCAGAGTATTTAAAAGTTGCAGATATAGTTATTGATGTAACAAAAAAGAGTGCCCTTGAGTGCTCAAAAGAACTTCTAAAAAAGGTAAAAGCACATGCGTAAAATAATAATATACTTAGCACTACTTTTTGCTACTTCGTTGATGGCATCGGAGATAAATTGGGCAAAAGATTATGATGCTGGAATAAAAGAGGCAGATAGGTTTGTAAAACCAGTATTATTTATATCTTCAAGACATTCATGCAAGTTTTGCGTTATCTTAGATGAGACAACCCTAAAAGATGAAAGAGTTGTAAAAGCACTAAATAAAGACTTTGTCTCTGTAATCTCATACAGTGATGACAGTGACTATATGCCACAAAAACTCTACCATCCAGGAACTCCAGCTATCTGGTTTTTACTCCCAAATGGTGAGCCAATGTATCAACCTATCATGGGTGCAATAGATGCTGATAATTTTGTTGAAGCACTAGGCGTTGTAAAAAAACAATTTGATGAGTATATAAAAGCTGGGAAATAAAATGATATTTACAAATACGAAAAATAGTGATTTTGCTAAGAGTTTTGATGAGCTTTTGCAAAGAGGAAAGATGGACATTGCTGGAGTTAGTGCAATAGTCCAAAATATTATAGATGAGATAAAACTTGATAAAAACGAAGCTCTAAAAAAACACATATCAAAGTTTGATAGCTGGGCACCAAAGAGTGACGAAGATTTAAAAATCTCTACAGAGTCCATGAGCAAGGCTTATGATAACCTAGATACCAAACTAAGAGACTCTTTGCATCTAGCATACGATAGGATCAAAGCTTACCATGAGAAACAAAAACCAAAATCGTGGTTTGATACAGAATCAAATGGAACGATTTTAGGTCAAAAAGTTACTCCAGTTGATAGTGCAGGGCTATATATCCCAGGCGGAAAAGCTGCATATCCATCTTCGCTTTTGATGAATGTTATACCTGCTCAAGTAGCTGGTGTTCAAAATATCATCGTGACTACTCCAACTCCAAATAATGAACCAAACGAACTTTTACTAGCTGCTTGCCATCTTTGTGGTGTTAGTGAAGTCTATAAGGTTGGCGGAGCTAGCGCTATTGCTGCTATGGCTTATGGCACAGAGACCATCCCAAAAGTAGATGTTATAACGGGTCCAGGAAATATCTTTGTAGCCACTGCAAAAAAGATGGTTTTTGGTGAAGTAAACATAGATATGATAGCAGGACCTAGCGAGATAGGAATCCTAGCAGATGATAGTGCAAATCCTAGCCACTTAGCCATAGATATGCTCTCTCAAGCTGAGCATGATGAGATGGCAAGTTCTATACTTATAACTCCATCGCAAGCCCTAGCAGATGCTGTGCAGATAGAGATAGAAGTATGGCTTAAAAAACTCTCAAGAGAGGACATCGCAAGAAAGTCAATAGAAGCTAGAGGTGCCATCATCGTAGCAAAAGATATGGATGAGGCTATAGAACTTATGAATATGATAGCGCCTGAACATCTAGAAGTTGCAACTGATAACGCTTTTGAATATCTAGCCTATATAAAGCATGCTGGGGCGATATTTCTAGGGCATAACACTCCTGAGGCTATTGGTGATTATGTAGCTGGTCCAAACCACACTCTACCAACAGGTGGAACTGCTAAGTTCTTCTCTCCGCTTGGAGTTGAAAACTTTATGAAAAAGACTTCTGTAATCTCCTTCTCTCAAAAAGCTATAAATGAAATAGGCGAGGAGTGTGCTCTTATAGCCAACACAGAAGGATTGACAGCACATGAGCAGTCTGTTAGGGTTAGGCTAAATAAATAGATACTTACTTATTCAAAAGATACAAATTTGATAAAAATAATATTGTGTCAAAATCAGGACTTTAAAGAACAATCATATGCATACATGATAAGTTCATTTAAGTTTCTGATTATTTACTAAAATAATTTTCCAAGTTCTTCACTCAAACTCTTTAAACGGCCACAGATTTATGAGAAGTTTACACACATACACACTAAAAATGCTACCTAAAATGAAATTTTATGACTTTATAAAGTTTTTTTAATTTAAGAATTATAATTAATACTTAATCTTGATTATTCTTAAACTTGATAACAAAATTACCCAGCAAAAGCTATTTATCAAAATATTATCACTTATTTATAACAAATTTAAGATTACTTTGATACTATTTTTCATGCGTAAAAGAGCCTGACTTACGACTATAACGGCTTCTTTTTAAGTGTATTAGTTATCGTTATGAATCGAAAATGTTCTAAAATCATTTAGACAAAAGGAGAATATATGCAATTAGGTTTCCTAGTTGATTTACATCTGTGTATGGGATGTAAAGGATGTGAGATCGCATGTAAAGTGGAAAATGAAGTGCCACTTAGTACATGGAGACTTCGTGTTAAGTATGTGGATGTGGGGACTTTCCCAGAGACAAGAAGAACTTTTACACCTCTTAGATGTAATCACTGTGAGAATGCACCATGTGTGAGGATTTGTCCAGTTAGTGCTCTGCATTATTTGGAAAATGGAATTGTCAATATTGATAAAGAACGCTGTATCGGCTGTGCAGGCTGTGTTATGGCTTGTCCTTATGGCGCGATATATATTGACCCTCAAACACAAACTGCAGATAAGTGTACTTACTGTGCACACCGCGTTGCATCTTCAATGATGCCATCATGTGTAGTTGCTTGTCCAGTTCAGGCAAATATTTTTGGTGACTTGGATGATCCAACATCAAACATCTCTAAATATATCCAAAAAAATCAAAGTAATGTTCAGGTTAGAAAACCAGAAAAAGGTACAAACCCTCATCACTTCTATGTAAATGGTGGCAACGTTAGCTTAAACCCTCTTGCTTCAAAAAGAGTAGAAGGTTTTTCACTGTTTAACA